>Ga0209709_10000312_pt1 | contig 46599 bp, 41 predicted proteins | sample ArcticOcean_MG_C_2_FD_187435 | JGI IMG/M metagenome (GOLD analysis project Ga0209709, IMG submission 187435) | Marine microbial communities from western Arctic Ocean - ArcticOcean_MG_CB4_136 (SPAdes) (version 2) | ecosystem: Environmental > Aquatic > Marine > Oceanic | place: Arctic Ocean... | reverse complement strand
GGGGTTAACGAAAAGGATGTTCGTGAATTGATTGGACAATGGAACCGGTCTCGTAAAATGATGAAAGGTATGAGCGGAAACCGGAAAATGAACAAGCAGATGAAGAGCATGATGCGCGACACTGACATGGATAGCTTAGAATTATGAGTTTCAAATGTTGAACACACATTGGTTTCTAGCATCAGTATGTCTTTGCCAGAAGTACTCTTCTTGTAGTTGGCTTACCTGACATAAAGCATGGTCTTTCTTCTTCATATGAGTCAGTGGCATCACCTAGGAATGAAAGGCCAGTGGTGCGCTCTATAGTTTCAGCATGTGAGTCGGTTCCATCAAAGGCCATCTCGTAAATTTTACCATCTTCTACATCATCGAGGCTAGTCATTGGAACTACTACATTTTCTGAGTGCGCACTTGCTCTTGAACGTAATTCATCTGCAATTTCGTCCAACACTTTCCTGCACTCTTCAACGATATTGGCCAAGGGGAGTGGTCTTTTCCCTCCAGTTCTTATTGCAGCAAAGGCAGAATCATTTTCGATATCTCTTGGTCCTATGTCCAAGCGAAGTGGGACGCCCTTAATCTCCCAATCAAAATACTTCTGACCAGCGTGAATATCTCTAGCATCAATTTTGACACGCAGTCCTGATGCTCTTAGTATAGCAGCAACTTCTTCGGCTTTACCTACTGTGTCGACATCGGAGTTTTTCCGAATCATTGGGCAAATAACGATTTGGTGTGGTGCTATTGCTGGCGGCATGATCAAACCGTTTTCATCGCCATGCATTCCAACTATTGCTCCTAGCAGTCGTTCAGACATGCCATATGTTGTTTGGTGACAATGTTGCTGTTCTGCATTCAAATTTTCATAAGTCAAATCGAATGCCTTTGCCCATTGGTCGCGATAATGGTGGCAAGAAGCAACTTGTAAAGTTCGACCGTTTGGCATAATCGCATCTATTGCGATAGTATACCACGCACCAGGGAATGTATCCCAAACTGGACGTTTTGCCTTGATTATAGGAAGACATAGGTCGTGCATCAGATTATCTACTATTTCCAAATCTTGTGCTATTTGTCTACTGGCACAATCCTCGTCAGCATGTGCGGTGTGAGCTTCGAAAAAGTGAATCTCTCTTACTCGAATGAATGAACGGGTTTGTTTTGTTTCGTAGCGGAATGTGTTGACCATTTGATACACTTTCAAAGGTAAATCTTTGTGTGAACGCACCCATAATGGGAACATAGTATACATCGCAGTCTCACTGGTTGGACGTAAGAACATCGGAATTTCCAATTCGTTATCACCAGCATGTTTCACCCAATATACTTCTTTCTTGAATCCGCCTTCTTCAACTTCATCGCGTAAATCATCGGGGTCAACACCTTCTTCTCTAGCACGTTTTAGTCGTGCAACTAATGCGTTCTCTTTTTCGAGAAGGTTTTCAGGAATAAGTAGTGGAAAATTGACTTCTTCATGGTCTGTTCTTTCCATTTCAGCGTGCGTAAGTGCGTCGATCAACTTCATTGTACGCCATCCGTATGGCCTCCATACGTCCATTCCCTTGATTGGATATCTCTTATCCACAAGTTCAGCTGCCTCGACAATGAAAGGATACCACGAGTTGAAATCATCAACTTTAGATGGTATTCCGCGCTTGGCTTTGCCATTTCCCATAACTAGTACCCCTAGGAGGCTGTTCATCAAATTGCCGCATCACTTTCGCAAGAAAGCGACAATCAGGAGGAGAATACTTGCACCCACTGCAATATAATCTGGAACTCCGATTTCCGGATAGGGAAGTGACCAGCCCATTTCATTTGAAAATTGATAAAACTCCATCCAATTGATCCGTGTTGCACTTGTAGTACATTTAGTTGCGGAGCACAGAGAGTTAAGGAATCCAAATGCTCCAAAAATATTAGCCACAGATACTACCAAAGCGGAAATACTGAATATTTTTAGCATTTTACCATTCTTATTGCTAGAAACTTGCTTAGGAATCGATGGTAGCCCAGGCATTGGTAACGGCAAAGGATTGGCACCAGGTACAACTTCAATCATGGAACCATGTGAAGTAATCGCTGTAACAACTTCAACCGGAGGCAATCCAGAATCTTGGCTAGGTTTGGTAGGGGTTATTGGTTCAATAGTGAGACCGAAAATACGCTCTGCAAGACTCGCCAGTATGGGGTCAGCAGCAATTTCCGCTTCATCGATATCCCCGTCAAGAAGCCGCTTAACTTTGTCATCATGACTTGTCATGCTCATCGCCTCCGAATCAATGTGGGCTGGTACTCATTATCAAGCGTTCGCTTCAAGCATTACCAGCTGCTTCGACCTCAGCCCAGTCTTTCATGAATCCAGCAATCCCTTTATCGGTTAGAGGATGAGTCATCAACTGTCGGAAGATTTTTGCTGGCATTGTAACAGTGTGAGCACCTAATTGCATGCATGCCAATACATGGGTTGGGTGGCGTATAGAAGCGGCTAGAACCTTTGTATCAACATTATAATTATCCCATGTTGCCATGATTTCGGCAATTAGAGTCATCCCATCTGAACCGGTATCATCAATGCGTCCAATGAATGGTGAAACATAAGTTGCACCTGCCTTAGCAGCCATAAGCGCTTGTGCGGCAGAAAATACCAATGTTACGTTAGTATCTATTCCATCAGCAGTCAGAATCTTAGTTGCAGCTAGTCCTTCAGGAGTACATGGAATTTTGATAATTACATTTTCAGGTAAGTCTTCCTTTAGAAGTCTACCTTGCTCTACCATTCCTTCAGTATCTAGGGCTGTTACTTCCGCAGAAATAGGGCCATCACAAATAGCAGCTATCTCGGCTACTACGGTCTTGAAATCCCTTCCACTCTTCTTGATTAAGGAAGGATTAGTGGTCACTCCATCGAGAATTCCCCATGAGGCAATTTCTCTAATCTCATCAACATCGGCGGTGTCCAAGAAGAACTCCATGTCTAGGTGCCGGCGTAGAGGGTGCTTCAAGCCTTCCTCGCGATTGCTTTCTTTGCAGCATCTGAAATATGGTGGGATTTTAATCCCATCATCTCCAACATTTCATCAGCACTAGCAGATTCACCGAAACGATCAGGTACACCAATTCTCTCCATTGGTACTGGGTTCGTAGAGATGAGGTGTTCAGCAACCGCACCACCTAATCCTCCGATTATAGAATGGTCTTCAGCGGTGACAACAGCGCCACAACTAGCGGCTAGTGAATCGATTAGATCCGTATCCAATGGTTTCAGCGTATGCATATCAATTACTGACGCACTTACACCTTCAGCCTCAAGTGCCTCAGCAGCGGTAATCGCCTCATGAACTAGAACTCCGCACGCGATTATTGCAACATCGGTGCCTTCTTTAACAACTATACCTTTACCGATTTCAATTTCGTTTTCTCTTCCATCGTATAGAACGGGGGTCTTGTTTCGTGCGGTGCGCATGTAAGATGGCTTTCCTAATTCTGGAAGTTGCATGGTTAGTGCTTTGGTAGATACAACATCACACGGATGCATTACTACAACATTTGGTAAAGTTCGGAAAATAGCCAAGTCTTCGATAGATTGAGCACTTGAACCATCAGTTCCAGTATGAGTCCCACCGTGAGACCCACATAGATGAACTGCCAGATTTGGTCTTGCAACCCCATTGCGCATCTGCTCAAATGCTCTTTCTGTGAATATAGCAAATGTACTTGCAAATGGAATATATCCGCTAGATGCAAGCCCTGCGCTTACAAGAAGCATATTTTGTTCTCCAATACCACAAGAAATTGTTCGTTCTGGGTACGCTTTTCTAAAGTGCAATGATTTGGTTGATTTTCCAAGATCAGCTTCCAAAACCACCACTTTAGGATTAGCAGCGATGGCTAGTAGGGCATCTCCGTACCCGTCTCGAGTGGCGCCCATTTTACTCATGCGCTCACCCCCAATTCACTAAGCGCTAAAACTAATTGTTCATCTGAAGGTGGTGCTCCATGGAAGGCAGGATTATTTTCCATGAATGAAACACCCTTACCCTTTACGGTGTTGGCGATTACAACTACTGGCTTGTTGGTAATTGTGTCCATCCATTCGATTGCATCAACAATCTCACTCATATTATGCCCATCAATTACCTTAACTTCCCATCCAAAAGCCCTCCATTTTGCAGGTATGTCAAACATACGCATTTGAGCCTCACAAAAATCATCATTTTGAATTCTATTACAATCCAAGAATAATTTCAAATTACCAAGTTCATGATGTGCTGCCGCCATAGCGGCCTCCCAGACACTACCTTCTTGGATTTCTCCATCGCCTACCATAACGTAGGCATTACGACTTGAACCGTCGATTTTAGCAGCAATAGCACATCCAATTCCAAAGGAAAGTCCCATTCCAAGACTACCTGCTGAAAAATCAACACCAGGGCACCATTTCATATCGACATGGCCTTGACATACGCCACCCTTAACCCTGTAAGATTCTAAATCTGAATGTGAGATGAAACCCATTTCAGCTAATACTGCATACATGCCAGGTGAAGCATGGCCCTTTGAAAGAATGAATCGATCACGGTCTTCCCATTCCGGGTTATCTGGTTGTACTCGTAGTCGATTACCATAGAGTGCACAAAGAATATCAATTTCAGAAAGAGAACCGCCTGGGTGGCCCGCTTGTGCGCGATGTGTCATTTTACAGATTTCGATACGGCATTTTCTTGCCATTTCTTCTAATTCTGTGATGCTCATTTCTGCCATCATATCCCCTTCCGTAGTAACGGCCTTTGACTATGGCCTTTGATGGTTGTGTTCAAACAGAGGAATCTCAATCTTCGTCAAAGACAGTTAAATTTTTGAAATCTGGAAGTTTTGGTGGTGTAAACACTCCCTTGAGTCTTTTTGCAGCATCCGATAATACATACATCAGGTCTCCGAATAAATTGCCCTTTTTGGGTAATGCACGCGCTGAAAGCATTATGAACACTGCTACAAACCAACCGAAGAATAACAAAGCCCATATCGGATTATCTAAAGTTCCAATTCCACCAAGACGGTTGAACCAGTCCGATGGGAGGAGACCAGCGTTTTCCCATTTTTTATCTGCTACGATGAAGACGGCAAGTAGTACTCCCATTAGCGATTCTCCTGCAATGAAACCAGCACCAATCAAGACTCCCTTATCCTGAACTTCCTTAACAGCAACGCTAGCTTCCTTAGAGGCCTCACCTTCTAATGTTCCATCTATTCTCAGACGGGCGCTTGATAAGAGTACATGTGATATTATTCCACCAGCCATGATTGGTACTGAAAGGAAAAGTGGGAGGTATATTCCGATTGCAACACTCATTACTGGCATTTTTAGTCTAATGAGAATCATGGCAATCACAACTCCAAGAAGTACCATTGGTAAGTTCAATTCTCCTCCAAATGCACCTTGAACGATTGCTCCAATCAATTCCGCCTGGGGGGCGAATAGAGCATCGTTGCAATCGTACAATAAGTTAGGATCCGATATCCTTTCATTGGTAGCAATACATGCTGTTTTGGAAATTTGGAATGCACTATGAAGTATCGAGAGCACGGGACCGATTACCATCGCCCCTACAATCACGCCAATAATTTCAGCAACTTGTTGTTTCCATGGGGTTGCTCCTACCATGTGGCCGGTTTTCAGGTCCTGCATTACATCCCCTGCAATTGCAGCAGAAGTCGCTACAATAGCAGCGATAAACATTGTTGCAATCATCATTTCCTTTTGCCCCATGCCCATGATTAAGCCGCCAACTATCCAAACCAATCCTATAGTGAATAACAAGGTCGCAATAGTCATTCCAGATACCGGAGAGTTTGATGACCCTACGACTCCAGCAATATATCCGGCTACAGCAGCAAAGAAGAAAGAGACTACAGCGAGGAATAATGCCCCTGCTAATGCCATGATTAGGTTACCGGTTGCGTACCAATAGAATAGGAAAATTAGGACAACTAATACCCCGCAGAACATCATTACTTTGTCGAGAGGAAGATCCAATTCGGTTCTCAAAACCCCTTTAGATTCAGAATCTGATTTCTTGAATGATTTTACCAACCCATCAACTATGGTATTTCGCATTGACCAAAGTGTGTACACTCCACCAACTACCATAGCACCGACGCCAACATAACGAATTTGACTATTCCATATAGCACCGTAATCAGCTACATTGATTGAATCTAAAATACCAGAGGCATTTGGAAAACCGTTCATAAGTCCGTAGATAGGTACCAAGACCGCGAAACCAATTACTCCGCCCAGGAAGATGAATGAAGCAATCCGTAAACCCACAATATATCCTACAGATAGCAGTGCTAACGATAGTTCAGCACCGGCGTATAATCGGGTCCCTAATGTGCTTGCAACGCCTTGTACTTCTGAATGAGTTACCTTGAACGCTTTCACCATCCAGCCATAGGCAGCACCGATTACTAGGGCATAAATTATGGCGGTCAACCCAGGACCACCCTTTTCACCCGCAACCAATACCTCCCTGCATGCGACTCCTTCAGGATATGGTAGCGCTTCTTCGACGATGAATAGTCGCCTCAAGGCAATAGTGAACATTGTCCCTAATAGTCCACCAAGAATCGCGATAAGAAATGTATCTAACCATTGAATTTCATTCCATATACCCAATACCAATAATGCTGGTACAGTAAAAATAATCCCTGCGGCAAGTGATTCACCAGCACTTGCCATAGTTTGAACAGAATTATTTTCTAAAATTGTTACATCCTTGAACTTGAAGCCACGTAATATCAGCATGCTCATGACTGCGGCAGGGATGGATGCAGACACAGTCATCCCTACATACAGACCCAAGTATGCATTAGCAGCAGTCATTAATCCGCCTAGTAATATACCAATAACAATTACACGAACGGTGAGTTCCTTGACATTGCTATCAGCAGGAATCCATGGCTCCCCTAGTCCGCTCATATTGTATCGGACTATCATAGGGCTTGTGAAATAACCGGCCGGATAAAGATGGAACACCCACCCGTATAATGATAAAGTCAGGTAATTCCGCAAGCATAGAGCGAGTTCGCTTGGGTGATTCTGTTTGGACAAATTGTGGCATACAGAAAGTAGTGAAGATGTTCTAATGGAATTTGACACCCCTTTGGGTGGCCTTTCATCGACTGAAGCCGCAAAGCGTTTGGAAAAGTATGGCGAAAATAAATTGCGTGAGCCAGAAAAGACCTCCGCATTTCTCCGTTTTCTTTCGCAATATCACGATCCCCTGAATTATTTGTTAATTGGAGCTGGGTTGCTTGCCTTAGCCACACATCCCGACAAACCTGGTGATGCTATTTTTATTGGAATTGTTTTGACGGCTAATGCCTTCTTTGGTTTTTGGCAGGAAAATAAGGCAGAACAGGAAATGGGCGCACTCAAGAAAATGACGGTTTCGCGCTGCGTAGTTTGTAGAGACGGCATGGAAATGGAACTTAGTACAGTAGAATTGGTACCTGGTGACATTGTTAAATTAGATGAAGGACTGAATGTACCTGCTGATCTTAAAATTACTGAATCATGGCAATGCCGGGTGGATGAATCGGCACTTACGGGGGAGTCTATGCCCACAAAGACAGATGCCGGCATACTTCCGCCTGAAACCTTGTTAGCCGATAGAAAAAATATGCTATACCTCGGAACCACTATTTCCACAGGTAGAGCAGTTGGGATTGTAATCGCAACAGGCATGGAGACGGAATTAGGAAAAATAGCCAGTGATATTGCTGAAGCTGAAACGCCTAAGACACCTCTCTCGCACAAACTGGAATCACTCGGAAAATTCCTTGGATTCATCGCATTATTTGTTGCTGTGCTAATAGTTTCTATTGAATTAATAATTACTTATGGAGAGGGTGGTGACCTTTGGGAGGCAGCCAAAGAGCAGTTACTTGTTGCTATTGCGATTTTCGTTGCAATTGTGCCTGAGGGCTTACCAATAATACTTGTAACGACTCTTGCTATTGGAATGCGTAATATGGCCCGTCATAAGGCTATTATTCGTCGAATGAAGGCTGTTGAGACCCTAGGCTCTACTACAGTGATTTGTACTGATAAAACAGGGACTTTGACCAAGAACCAAATGACAGTGCGCCAACTGATGTTGCCCTCGCGAAGTTATGGAGTTAGTGGAGAAGGGTTTGAGCCAGTTGGTAACTTGACTGAAGATGGCGTTGAACTAACAAGCGAAAAGATGTCTGCCATGCAACAGGACTTGGGTTTCCGACTAATCGCAACTTGTCTTTCATTGTGCCATAATTCCCAAATTGCTGAAGTCGATGGGCAATGGTCTGCCATTGGTGACCCCACCGATAGCGCATGTGCGGTTTTAGGATACAAAATCAATGGCTCGGTTACAAAGTTCGCAGAACGTCACCCACGAATGCATGAGTTCTTCTTTAACACCGAGCGAAAGAGAATGTCTGTTATCCACGATTATGAAGGTGAACGGTGGGTCCTTTCCAAAGGCGGTGCTGGTGGGTACAAGAAACTGGTTAATTGGAAAGTTGTAAATAATGAAATTGTACCAATTGAAGAAGGTGATTTTGAGAATGCATCTTTAGCCAATAAGGATATGGCTAGCAAGGCAATGCGGGTTATTGCTCTATGCGCAAGACGTGTCAAAGAAGGTGAAGACATTAACGATATGGAATCAATGGAAGATGATTTGATTTTCCTTGGAATGGTCGGTATAATGGATCCACCACGGGCCGAGGTGTACGATGCAATTCTAAGATGCCATAAGGCAGGTATTCGCGTTAAGATGATCACTGGAGATCAACATATGACTGCACAGTCTATCGGTGAAGACTTGAATATCACCAAACCGCATATCGAGGCTCTAGGTGGCGCTCAATTAGAGGAACTGGATGATCTAGCAATACGTGACGTAGTTGGCTCTACTGCTATTTTCAGTAGAGTTACACCTGAACAGAAGATGAGAATCGTAACCGCACTGCAAGACGAGGGCGAAATCGTTGCTATGACCGGCGATGGAGTAAATGATGCTCCAGCACTATCGAGGGCAAATATTGGAATCTCGATGGGAATATCAGGAACAGATGTTGCCAAAGATGCATCAGACATGGTTTTACAAGATGATAACTTTGCAAATATCGTTAATGCTGTCGAAGAAGGAAGAAAGATCTATGCAAATATTAGAAATTTCGTTCGCTACCAAGTATCGACCAATGTTGCAGCAGTTATCCTATTACTACTTGCAACAGTGTTTTTCCAATGGCCGTTGCCTCTGACTGCAACTCAAATATTGGTCATTAATATTCTAATGGATGGTCCCCCAGCCGTGGCCCTGGGTGTTGAGAAGAATCATTCCAATGTAATGGATAGGCCGCCGCGTCCAGTTGACGAATCACTGCCTAATTTGTTTGATTTACTATTGATATTCTATCTTGGTGCTGTAATGGTGACAGGAACATTAATCGTTTATTATGTGGCTTTAACCAATGGTTCTGAAGCATATGCTAGAACCATGTGTTTTAGCGTGTTCATTGTCTTCCAATTATTCAATGTTATGAATTGCCGCAGTGGTGAAGATAGCGTCTTCAAACTAGGATTATTTTCGAACCGTGCGATATACATCGCAATACTATTATCGATGACTCTTCTACTAATTGCAGTCCAAGGAGCCAATTGGACTATCCCTCTGACCTCGTTTGAAATTGGTGAATTGGTGTCTACTATGCCACTGGCTAAAACTGATTGGTTTGTCATAATAACAGTGGCCAGTACTGTGTTCATGGTAGAAGAATTCCGGAAACTTTTGATTAAAGCTGGTATATTTAAAGTTAAAACTAGTCGTCGCAATTGAGGGTTGGATTCAATAAGAACCGTCCCTGCGTCCACAACATGGCAGCAGGTGAGTTGGCTGATTGGAGAGAAACACTCTCTAAATCACTACTTGCTGAAATTTGGCCCAATGAATTTCATAATGTGGTGCATAATTTAGCCAATGGCATTCCGCTTTCTAGAGATGATGGGCATATATTATTCGCTTCTAAGAATCTTGACACAATTGGAAGAATTGCAAATATTGTGAAGTATTCAAGATTCAAAGATGATGCTTATTTTAATGTTAATGTCCATATCAATCAAACAAACATCTGCACCCTAGCCTGTAAATTTTGTGCCTTTCGCAGGGGCCGGAAGGCTAGTGATGCGTATGAAATGGATATTGCAGAATATATTGATGATCTGCGCAACTATTCTGAGCATGTAGATGAAGTTCATTCGGTCGGTGGCCTTCATCCAGACTGGGATGTTGAACATTACACCAAACTATTCACTGCGGTTAAGGAGGAATTCCCACATATTCATATCAAGGCATTGACAGCAGTCGAGGTTAAGCATGTTGCTAATCTTTCAAACATGACCATCAAGGATACATTAAATCAATTGCATCAAGCTGGACTTGATTCTTTGCCAGGTGGGGGGGCTGAAATACTCGATGATGAAGTACGTTCAATCATATGTCGTGGCAAAGAGTCCTCACAGGAGTACTTGGATATTCATAGAACTGCACATGAATTAGGAATTCCAACCAATTGTACAATGCTATTTGGTACAATAGAGACTATTGACCAACGAATTACTCATCTATTGCGCCTAAGGGAACTGCAATCTATTACAAGAGGATTCCAATGTTTCGTCCCTTACCCATTCTTGCCGGATGATTCTCGGCTCCCAGAAGCCCAATTAGCTAGTGGTAGCGAGATTCTACGTGTAATTGCAATATCTCGGCTTATGTTAGACAATATCCCTCACATTAAGGCGTACAGAATGAATCTTGGAGATGAAATATCAGAGTTGGCACTTCAATATGGGGCTGATGATATTGACGGCACTGTACAAAAGGAATCAATAATGCACCTCGCTGGCTCTACCGCCCCCTTAGATCATGACAAAGCGCAATTAGCAAGATTGGTAGTTGACGCAGGTGCAAAACCTGTCCAGAGAAATACCATCTACACTGTCTTTGAAAAATACATACCTCCAAAAGAGCCAGAGACTCGTAGTTTACTTATGGCTAAGGGTGATTAGATGGCATGGAATCGAACCATTGGGCGTGTTGCATTCATAAATTGCGAACCATTATTTCACGGACTAGATGAGACTTGGGATGTACTACCTGCGCCGCCATCATGGCTCACAGGGCATCTATTGAGACGCGATTGTATCGTCGCACCAATACCTGCTGCAGACTATGCTAAAAATTCTAATGAGTTGGTTTTAATTCCAGATTTAGCCATCTCTAGCAAAGGTGAAGTTGGAAGTGTTTTACTATTCGGTAAAATGCCTGTAAATAAGATGAAAACGATAGCATTGCCTTCAGATTCAGCCACATCTGTTACTTTGCTACGGCATCTTGTCGAAATTCGTAATTTATCACCCAAGTTCATTGAAATGGGTCCCGATTTAGATGGAATGTTGGAAGAATGTGATGGATGCCTGCTGATTGGAGATCGTGCATTAGAGGGGGCCAGTGATTGTCCTGAATTAGTCCAGATGGACCTAGGTGCAGAATGGCGTAAAGTAAGTGGGCACCCGATGGTATTCGGTGTATTTGCTGCAAGAGTTGATTCGGATTTAGAAATGGTCAAACTAGCTCATAATGCATTGATTGAACGGCTCTCATCATTTGAAAACGATGAGAATGTAAGATCAGAAGTAATTCGGGTCAGCAGTGAAAAATCATCACAGAGCGTCAAACGCTTGGAGCGATATTTCGGCGAGGTTATCAACAGAATAGACCCTGAAGATATGCGTGGGTTGAAGCAATTCCTGAGGGATGCCTGTGGTATGGATGAAGAACCTCTAATGGCTTGGGACTAATCTTCTGAAAGGAAATCGGATACTAAATCTTCTTGCAATTTAGTTTCGTCCATATTTTTGTCATTACTAGAGGATTTATTCTTACGCCTCACTGGTTTTCTTTTCTTCTTCTCAACAATAGGCTCGACTTCAGTTGTTTGTTCTGAAGAAACTACTTCCGTTATGTCCTCTGACTGAAGTTCTTCGGTTTCAGGCTTCCTCACACGACGAGTTTTTACTGACGCTTCTACTGCCACTACAACTTTTCTCTTTGTAATAACGGGGTCGTCAATTACATTAGATTCCAGTCTTTTACGCTTGGTTTTAACTATTGGTTCGTCAATTTTTATACTAGGTTTTTTGGTATTTCGTCTCTTAACTAGAGGTGCCTGTTTTGTGGAAGTAGCATACATTTCACGTTTCTTGGTGGCCGTAACTCTCTTGGAAGGCGCTTTATCATGGATTTGTTCTTGCAGTTCAGCAACAACATCCTCTTCTTCCAACGGTTCTTCATCATCGATTTCTTCATCCGACTCATGATCTAAATCAAATTCAATTTCATTATCACGCCTGATTAGAAACAGTACTAAAGATGCTAATATGCCAAGATAAATTATCAGTGCTACGGGGTGTATTGCCCAAGAAATAATGATCTCAAAGGTTGATGCTTCAGGTTCTATGACCATAGATAATGTCGCCCCTGCTTCGCCTCCATCGTTCCACCACAATGGTATCTCTTGAGGTACAACATCATCTCCGGTGAAAGAAAGTGCTAGTGGATGCGCAGGGGCAAGCCATGCAATAGAGCCATCTATTGGCAGAGGCTGTTCTTTAAGATAGACATCTAGTGGCAATGAAACAGCACTATCGTAGGAGAATGTAGTAACGATTGTCAATGAAATTTGAGTCGTTGAATCGATGATTTGAATATATTCCATTCCTGAATTTAAAACACAGTGGACAGTGGCATCTCCCAATTCACCATTCGATAGCGATATAGATTCTCTCCATTGTTCTATATTATCACTTTGATCGATATTTGCACACATTGCATCTGCGAATAATTGAGCCTCATGTGCGCTGATGATCTGGTCTGAAGCTATTGCATTCCTGCTCAAATTGCGAATATGGCTTGAATAAGTGGTCGGTAAAGTAATACTGTCGGAAATTGTGAATTGATCTCCAATATCAATTCCAATTTGTCTTATTTTGGATAACTGTGGATACCTAGAACATGGCGTTCCCTCAGGAGCATCACACCCAATATCATCATCCCAAGAATCGATAATTCCATCGCCATCGTCGTCATTATCGAGATTATCGGGCACAGAGTCTCCATCTAGGTCCGAACCAGGTTGGTTGAATCCATTAGGAATTGATTCTCGCAAGTATACTGCTATTTGGCCAGTTCCTGCAGCGACATAAAGCGCCTGTAATCTTCCAAAATCATCATCGATGAATGCTAGGTCATCAACGTTATGGAAAAATGTAGTTCTCTTAATTTCACCGAATGTCTGATAATCAAAGGTCAAAAGACCACGAAAATCATCTGATTCAGATGTTATGTGCATTTTGAATCCTGTTTGCAAACCAGAAAAGAAAACTTCCTTGGCTCCATCAACATTAGTCAAATTGTTTACAGAACCTTCAACCGTCCTTGACATGAGATCCCCTTCGCTATCCAGTAGAATTATATCTGCACCATCCGGGGTAAATTTGCAATCGATTAAATCTTCACTATATTGGCGATATTCACCTTCCAATGAACCGTTAGAGTTCCATATTGCATACCTACCAGATACATCACCAGTGACCAAATATCTGCCATCTGAACTGTAATCAATACAGCTAATGTCCACATTGTGAACTCCGTGCAGTGTATCTTTAATCGATAAATCATTTTTACGATATAATTCAACGTCACCAGATTCAGGCCCCGGCGCCGCAATAACTTCACTATCGGGGCTCCATGCTATATCGGCTGCTCTATAATCCGCTAACGCATTATGCTCAAGAACAGACAAACTTTCAATGTCAATTAATCTCAAAGATTCTTTGACTAGTATGTTTGAACCTTTGTTAACGACTAAACTTGCCCCATCTGGTGAAAACTCGATTGCTGAAACTTTATCGAAAGTAAAATTGGCTAGTTTTTCTAATGTATCCACGTCAAATAAAACCACTTTGTCATTATGAACTGATGCTAAAATAGTATTATTGGGGTTTATTGTAACTAGGCTTCCATCATCTGCATCATACGATGACCAAGTTGAATCCATGTAAGTAAGGCCGGTGGGGGTTGCCGATGCCATTGGTGTAAGCAATAGCATTATTGTGATTGCAAGGAGGCCGCTTCTGAATAATATAAACACCCGCCTCATGATTTGTAAACCAACCAACCTTGAAAGTCTGACGGCTATTTCAGGCGATTTAGCCTCTTTTTACTGTATTTTGTAATCGACCATGGTATTGTGATACCACTTATTCAAAAACCATGAACAGTTCCGCGATATATGAGCGACATCGAGGGGGCGGCATCATGCTGTGAACCAGACGACGAATCGATGGATATTGGAGATTTTGATTGGAAAGATCCAACCGTTTGGAAGCAAAGTGCACACAATACCAAGTGGTGTCTAATTGGGTGTTCAATCGGAGACTTTGGAACTATTGCTGCATTCCAATTTGTATTCACAGATTCGGGATGGAGCACAATGAGTATTATGATATTAGCAATCATTAATGGTTTATTGACTTCTATCGCACTTGAAACTCTCATTTTAGCCAAGCAACTGGGGTTATATGAAGGATTCAAAGTAGCAATAGGGATGTCATTAATATCCATGATTGCCATGGAATCGTCGATGAATCTTACAGATTATTTGTTGACAGGCGGAGCTATGTTGACTTGGTGGGCTATTCCAATCATGCTTTTAGTAGGTTTCATCACTCCTTGGCCATACAATTATTGGCGCTTAAAGAAGTTAGGAAAGGCTTGCCATTGAGAACTATTATTCGGTGGTCTTTTGAAAGAAGTGTGGGTCGGCAAAACATGGCAACCACCCTTCCAATCGATGACAACGGCAATACAATAGTTCGAATTGGTCACTCACCAGACCCTGATGATGCGTTTATGTTTCATGCAATGACGACAAATGCGTTCCCCACTCCCGGTTATAATTTCGTGCATGAGTTACAGGATATTGAAACACTTAATCACCGTGCAATGCGCAAAGAACTAGAAGTATCGGCAGTCAGTATCCATGCCTACCCTGATATTGCACAAGATTACGCTCTGATGAATTGTGGTGCGTCCATGGGTGAGGGCTATGGTCCGATGGTAGTCGCTATGCAAGGGGTTTCTGAGGAAGATGCAAAATCTAGTCCGATTGCAATACCTGGGATGAAAACTAGTGCGTATATGGGTATTCGACTTTGTTGGGGAGATTTGGAGTATGAAGTAGTCCCTTTCGATGAAATTATCCCACGTATCCTAGATGGAACCTACAAATCCGGTTTGATTATTCATGAAGGGCAATTGACATATGTTGAACATGATCTTAATGTTCTTCTTGACTTAGGGGTTTGGTGGAATAATAAAACAGGGGGATTGCCTATGCCTCTTGGTGGAAATGTGGTTAGAAGAGATCTCGGTCAAAAAATGATGGAGGATGTGACACTATACACCAAGATGAGTATTGAACATTCAATCGCTAACCCGGACACAGCACTAGAGTTTGCTAAAAAGTGGGGCCGTGGAATTGATGATGAAACAAACCGGGAGTTCGTTACTATGTATGTTAATGACCGAACTATCGATTACAAACCCGAAGGCCGTGAATCCGTTCGATTATTTTTGAAAGAAGGGCAAAGAATAGGGCTTATTGATGCAGATTTCGACATCGATGGTTTGCAATTCATCGGTTCTCCTGCAGTTTGATTAATTAATTACGTGTATCCCGAGTTTTAGAAACTGGACTTACCAGATTTGCCCAGTGATGGTAATGGTGCTTAACTGTTATACGCCACATTCAAAGACTTCATCCTGCCACGCTGTAATGAGGAAGTACCATGCCACATGACCATATTCAACTTGCTCAGACTCCAAATGGCGAATTAGGGCCGCGTTGTAAATCCTGTGGCACAAGGCTGACATTTGGTGAAGCGATGGTTGTAGATAGGGACTATTTTTGCTGGGAACATTATGTTGCAGAGACTGGTGCTGATACCGCTACCGTCGAAATCAAGAGAGAAACACGGTTCTGGAAAGAGTGAAGATTCAAAGGTCTCCACTGACCACCTAGGTATGAGGTGGCAGTATTTCGGGCTGGGCTAGATTTGCACATCGCTTCACTCAGTACTATCGTACTGCTGAATTATGGTCTCCACCTAGGCTGCGAACTAGGGAATGGATGTTTATTCCATTCGGTTCGGGAAAGCCCCTACGCCACAAGTCATTCTCTGATATGGAAAGTGTGCGAAACTTTCTAGGTGAACGCCCGCAACATTCCTGCTTTTATTCAACCGCATATTGGAAAAGACCGCATGAACTGAAAATGGCGGATAAAGGCTGGTTAGGTGCAGATCTTATTTTTGATTTAGATGGAGACCATTTACCTGGCGTTACAGACAAAGATTTCCCTGCCATGATTGAAGTTATTCAGGAGCAGGCATGGTCCCTGTGGAATGACTTCTTGGAGCCCGATTTTGGATTCAAAGAAGAACATCTACAGGTTACATTCTCTGGACACAGGGGTTTCCATTTGCATTATCGGGACCCAAGTTATTTTCATCTTGGTTCTGAGGCAAGGAGAGAATTGGTTAGCCACATTCGTGGCGAAGGAGTCGAAGTAAGTGACCTCCTAGAAAGGTCTAGGCATCCCGATGCAAACGGTTGGGCTAAAAGAGTAGGTAGAGGCATTGATTCTGTAGTTGAAAAACTCGACTCAATATATTCGGGCGATACCGGAACACTTCGCACCCTAACTTCCGCTCTACAAGAAATGATGGATAGAGAGGGAATTAAAGGCCTGAGGGGAAAATCCAGTATAGAGAAGTTATCCGAATTAATGCAAGCGTCAAGTCGCAGAGCTCGTGTTCTGGATGGTAGACTTGCCGCACTAAATAATCATGCATTATTATTTCAGAACCTAATACGCGCAGATACTAGTGTAGTCCTTGGTAACGCAGGGGAAACCGATGAAGTGGTAACTATCGACACACGTCGCCAAATTCGCTGGCCGGGTTCCCTTCATGGTAAAACTGGAATGAGGGTTACAGAGTTTCCACTTTCGCGATTAGACCCTGAAGGTGCAAATCCATTCAATTGCCTAAGTGAAGGTATTGCATTGTCTAGGGAAGGGAGTGTCAAGGTCGAAATGGTTGTTGATGATGCGATTGCTAAGTTTGATGATAGAGTAATTGATGCATCATCAGGTGACATAATTGAGATTCATGAGGCAGGGGCCACCTTCCTAATCTTGAAGGGTTGGGCCCGCTTGGTAGCATAGGTCCAATACCATACGAAGTATGGTGCTTTCAATGGGAATGTTCAAGGGCAGATTACCGCCCACGAAGAATGAGGTGCACAGGATGGGACTGGGCAAGAAGAAAAAGGACGGCAAGAATTTACCCCCTCCACCTGGGCTTCCACCACTACCTATGCCGCCTGCTCCGGGGATGCCTTTGCCTCCAATGCCAGCACCTGGGATGCCGATGCCTCCAATGCCAACACCTGGGATGCCGATGCCTCCAATGCCAACACCTGGGATGCCGATGCCTTTGCCACCTGCATCACCGGCGACTCCACCTCCAATTCCAACTCCAACCGAGGCATTGCCTCCTTTGGCTGCACCACCTGCGCATGCGATTGAAGCACTTCCACCAAGCTTACCGCCGGCCCCTGTTGTTGAAGAGAAAAATGAAGAGCAATCATATTCTGGCCTATATGCTAAGAAAAGCGGTAAACCATTGCAGCAAGTTTATGGGCATATCGAGCGTATTAGTAAGGGTGAAATCGGTAGCCTACTAGATCGTTATTCCGATCGTTTTGGACACGAACTTGATCGTGACATCATCATAATGAGGAAAGATGAGCGCGACGACAAGATTTCTGAAATTAGAGATTCCCCAACTGTCCAACTATTAAATCAAGAGGAAGAAGAAGAATCTCACCTTGATGCTAGCACCTTGGTTGAACTCAACACCCAATTGAAAACAGTTGAAGATGAGTTAAGGCGTCTTAAACCTGAATATCAAGTTGCTAAAGAGGAAGGGGACCGTGAATTACTGCGTGAACTGAGACCATCTTTGGAATCATTGATGTCAGAAAGGAAATTATTGAAGGCTGTTATTTCTGGTGAAGCTGATTTGGATGAACTATTGCAAGATGATGATTCTGAAGAGGAAGATGATGACGATTATGAAGCAGAACCTGCTGATGAAGAAGATGAAGATATATTCCTTGGGTTTGTGTCAATAGTAGATGACCTTCTAGGAGGTAGCCTTCCTGAAGATGCAGTCAACAAATTCACAAAATCACCCGGATTTGAAATCTACAAAACTGTAGTTTCCGCTCCTGAAGATGCTGATGAAGAAGAACGCAGTGAATTCTTTGCGGTTGTAGATGCATTATTGGGCGGTATGCCCGAAGATGTAATCGGAGATTTCGCAGAATCTGAAGATTTTGAGATATACCGAATAATCGGTGAAATGTATAGATGAGGTGAAAATATGGGATTACTTGACAAAGTCGACAATCTTGAAGAAACTAAGCCTGCAAAGGCTGTTGCAAAGAAAGCCACCCCTGCAAGGGCAGTCGCCAAGAAAGCAACCCCTGCAAGGGCTGCCGCTAAGAAGGCAACACCTGCAAAGGCTGTCGCTAAGAAAGCAACTGCTAAACCTGAAAAAGTGGCTAAAACTATTCGTCCAACCGGTCTTCCTGAAGGATTCGAACTGGCAGGCAGTATGCCTCGGTATATAGGGTGGTTAATCAATTTCGCATGGAATTTCGGTATAATCATTGGCCTGCTAAGTATTCTATCTACAGGTGCAGATTCCGATTTAACATTGCCTTGGGCTGGTGCCGGGATTATGATTATCTTTAATTGGCTTGTACTTCCTATATGGACGGGGAGAAATATTGGTGAATTCGTATCTCGTTCTAAATATATTACAGCATCAGGGAATAAGCCGTTCCCCATACATGCAATTCTAAATAACAGCCTTGGATTTATGTCCTTAGGTGGAATGATAGCGATGTTTACAAGTTTCCAAGATCTATCAGGGGATGGTCTAGTACCATTCATTGTTGGAGTTGTCATGGTCATAATATGGGTTTTAAATTTCTTCTTTAAGAAAAATTCAGATTATTCACAGGGACTCTTTGACTTGGCATTTAGCGCCTACCTAGTGAAGCATGTTGCTACAGGCAGTGAAACTGGATGGGTTGCAAAGTTCGAAGGCCTAGGTGACTTTGGTGATAAATGGCAAAAGAAGCAAGCAGAGCGTGCAGAAAAAGCCACTCTTAAGGCTGAAGAGCGTGCAAAGTTAGCTGCTGATGCAACGGAAATGGTTGCTGAGGAATTGGATGCTGAAGTATCCGAGGATTAATTATGGCCCGCCGCAAGGCGACCTGGGATGATAAAACTCTTCTCTTAGCGCTATCATTAACCGTTATAACCAGTTTACTTACCCCCTATGAAGTAATAGTCATTAGTATATTTTTACTAATATCTGTACATCAATTATTGCTAAGGCAGATATTCAGAGGTCCGGTTAAACGAAGTTTACCATTTGATGATCCCGACTGGGAAATAATTAGAGCTGACAACAATGGGGTTGATGCGTACGGATTTGTGCGCTTTCATGAACAGAAGAGCGACCTAATTGTATTTATTCACGGATGGCAGTCATCTAGTGAAAAATTTATTGAACGGATGAAGATATTTCATGAGGAAGGGTTGCACACACTTGCTATTGACATGCGAGGGCATGGGATGGCACCTAGCACAACTGAATGGACTGCTGGTAAAGTAATACAAGATGTAAAAGCGATATTACTAGAAATCGATACTTCAAAAATAGGAAAGATTCATTTCTACGGGCATAGCCTTGGTGCGTTTGTATGTATTGGCATGCATAATTCCAGGCACACTGGATGGTGGAAAGACAATTATGGCACTCTGATGCTCGAATCTCCAATGGTTGCTTATTCACCAATAATGGAAAATATGGCATCGAAGGTTAAATTCATGTTGCCCTTGCTAAAATGGTTATCTGTAAAGGGATTCAATAAGATTCACCCCGAGGCTGGCGGGATAGAATGGGAAGATATCGACATCCCCTCATGGGGTGTTCCAAAAGTTCCGATCTTACTGCTACAGGCTGCAAATGATAACCGATTAGGCAGGGTTCACTATGATTTGTTACTAGCTCAAGATATTGATGTCGAGGCTCACCTATTAGATTCACTTACGCATTCGAGGAATAGAATCAATGTTGAAAGAGATCAGCTTATCAGAGATTGGATAGAAACTAAAATCCTGTGATCAGGATTCGTCGCCATTGAGACTTGCTTGTTCACGTGCTAATTCTCGCATATCCTCATGTTCGTCTAGTTCATCCACTATTTCTTCACCTAGTAAAGTCTCGATTACATCTTCCATAGTGATTATACCAGCGGTTCCACCAAACTCATCCAATACTGCAAGAATTTGAACCTTGGAGCCAAGGAAGCGGTCCAATGCCAAATCTACGCTATCATCCATGTCTATTGTGAGTAGTGGCTTTTTTAATTCCGACAACGATTTACCCCACTCATCCATTGATGCAGCCATAAGTATGTCAGAACGTAGCACGAACCCTGAAAGAGAGTCAATGGCTTCTTCGTAAACTGGCATTCTTCCAAATCGCAATATTTTGGTATCGTCTAACACTTGACGAATAGTCCAATCATGATCGAATGCAAGAGTGACTGTTCTGGGTGTCATTACATCCTTAACTGGAATTTCTCTTAGAGCTAACAAATTTTGAATAACTGTTTCTTCATCTTCATCTAACTCACCCTCTTCCTCACTGATATCCGCAAGAGCAAGTAGTTCGTCTCTAGTGACAATAGAAGTTTCTGCTTTGGGTAGTAAGCGCTTGAACCACAATATTGGGATAAAAAGCGGCGACATTATTTTGGTCATACCAGTTAGAACAATCCCCGCTGGTCCAGATAAGAACCTCCAGTAAGCTGCCCCAAGGGTCTTTGGAATAATTTCTGAAAGAAACAATACCGCTAGAGTTAGGATAATTGACGCGAAGGTCAACTGGCTCTCACCCCAGATGTCTGCAACTTCGGCACCAACACCTGCCGCACCCATAGTGTGGGCAATAGTATTCAGAGTAAGTATTGCAGTCAAAGGCTTGACTGAATCATCTTCCTTTAGTCGAGCCCATCTGATGCCATTTTTGTCACCAGACTTATTGATAACGCTAACATGAGATATAGACATGGACAGCAGCACTGCTTCGAGCATTGAACAAAGGAACGAGACTCCAAGTGCTACGGATGCATAAGCAATGAGCATTGTATAGTCTGCCATCAGGTTCTACGGACTCCTCGGCCAATCGGCCCATTTGAGGTGAGTGGTTCCATGTTCTTGAGGGTTACCAATGATTCCTTGCATAGTACCATGTAGTGCATTGCATTCCAAAGGGCAGGTGAAGCATGTGAGCGGTGAGCATGTTCTTGTTTGTGTTGCTTGGCCATATGCTAATGGTCCACTCCATTTGGGGCATGTGGCTGGATGTTACCTGCCTCCTGACATACAATCCCGTTTCGAACGGGCTCGTGGTAATAGAGTCCTAATGGTGTCGGGTTCAGATGAGCACGGAACTCCAATTACCGTAACTGCTGAAACCCAAGGGGTAAGCCCTCAAGAAATAGTTGACAAGTATCACTCATTGAATTCTCAGGCTTTATTGGATTTAGGATGCCTATGGGAGCCTAACATAGATCCACGTGGTGTTGAGTTTGGAGGCTCACTTTTCAATCGAACTAGCGACCCTGAACACCATCAAATTGTTTCTGAGAATTTTCTTGCGTTATTAGAAGCAGGTCTGTTTGAAAAGAAAGTAATGCAGCAATACTACGAAATCCGTAATGACGGTGGTAGATTCTTGCCAGATAGATATGTTGAAGGTGATTGCCCAAGTTGTGGTGAAGGTGGCGCTAGAGGGGACCAGTGTGATGAATGTGGCGTAACATACGAGGCCCATGAACTGCAAAACCCAAAATCCAAAATGAATCCAGATTCCGATATTGAGATTCGCGATACTGAGCACTTATTCTATCGTCTAGATTTATTTCAAAAATCCCTAGAATTACATGCTAGTGAAAGACAAGATGTATGGAAGTCCAATGTACGAGCTATGACAAAGCAATGGCTCGATATGGGATTGAGGCCTAGAGCTGTTACTCGTGATTTAGAATGGGGTATACCATTGCCATTGGATGGACCTGAATGGGATGGAAAGTGCATCTATGTATGGTTTGAAGCAGTACAAGGATACTACTCCTGTGCTAAGTTGTGGTCAAAACGCCATGCTGGCAATAATGACTGGGAAAAATGGTGGAAAATCTCAGAGGATGGAGTTAAGCCACGGCATCTATATTTCTTAGGCAAGGATAACATCCCATTCCACACAGTAATATGGCCTGCATTGATCATGGGATTGAATCATGCTGCAAAGGGTTTGACATCAGAGGATGCTACTAGTTTGCCAGGACCTGGCGAATTACATTTGGAAGACAATGTACCTGCTATGGAGTTTCTGATGTTATCTGGCGGTCAGTTTTCTAAATCTAGAAAACATGCAGTATGGCTTCCTGCGTTTTTAGAAAGGTTTGATCCAGACACATTGCGATATTATCTGTCAATCAACATGCCAGAAAATCATGATACTGATTTCAATTGGCCCGATTTTGTCGAAAAAATAAATTCAGAATTGATAGGTGCCTATGGAAACTTTGTCCACCGTGTTCTAACTTTAGGCGTTAGGATGCCCGATGACAGGCCACTCTCCAGTTTTGAAAACCTAGATTATTGCAGTGAAGAGATGGGTAAACTCATGCAGATTCATGCTCAAGTTACATCTAGTTTACAAAGACACAGATACAAAGAGGCGCTAAGAGGTGTAATGAGTGCTGCTCAGATGGGCAATCAAATGCTACAAGCCGCTACACCCTGGAAGTTCTTGAAGGATATGGATGGCGAAGGGGCTGCTAAATCACTAGCAAAACTATCGTTTGGGTGGAGGGTATCTCGCTTCCTAGCAATAATGACACAACCATTCCTACCTTTCAGCGCTCAGAAACTATGGTCTGCATTGGGTGAACCTGGCCAAGTGTCCCTTGCTTCTTGGGATTCAGCAATAGATTGGAGTGTTGGTACCAAATGGTCAAATGAAACTCCAGCACCACTATTCCAAAGATTGGAACTTGAAGATATACTCGCACAAGAGAAAGACCTTGCTGATGAGGAATCATCAATTTCAAAGGTCGACCCCACACACAGTGTGAAGGGTGGTAAAAAACAAAAGAAGGAGGAAAGGAAAATGCCAGAAGGGACAACACATCTCGATTTCGAGACATTTATGGAAGTAGAATTGAAAGTAGGTAAGATCATTGACGTTAGCGATCATGAGAACGCAGACAAATTGTTTGTTGTGACAATTGATGACGGAAGCGGTGATGGACGTACTATTTGTGCTGGATTAAAAGAATATTATACAGCCGAGGAAATGTTAGGTAAATCAGTAGTATTTGTTGCCAATCTAAAGCCACGTAAATTACGTGGAGTAATGAGTGAAGGAATGATGCTAGCTGCTGACGATGGCAAAGGCGGGGTCAGATTGGTCACTATTGATGGAGACATTTCTCCTGGTTCTGAAGTTAGATAATCAGATGCGTTCTCTAACCGCATCCATAATCTGACGCGATAAATCTCTAGACTCATCTAGGATAAGGGGTGCTGATTTTCTAATTTCAGCCGCCATGTCTTCCGGTAAACTATCCAAATTGATATCGACATTGAAAAGTGCCCCTTTACAGGCTGCACTGGCAAGTAAACCAGCAACACCGATATCGGAAACTGCATTTGCGTTGCCCTTTGTTGCGAGTTCGGGTAATAATTTCAATAACCGCAGTGCTAATTCTGCAGTTTCAAATGGTATCTCAGTTGCACCCAATGTCGCATTACGGATTGCAGTACGTCGTATGCCCTTCTCTTCATCGGTATCTTTAGGCAGTTTAAACGATGCCATGACCCCATCGAAGGCATCGCTATCTTCATCCGCCAATTCACCGGCCCGACTCATAATTCTAACAGAAGTAGAAAGAGCAGAATTAGCGGCAGTCCACCCGTCTTGCCATTTATCCTTACCAAGGGTTAGATCACAGACCATTATTGTCAATGCTGAAGCCTGACCTAACGATATTGCTGCAGCAGTTCCACCACCTGGTGTAGGTGATGATGATGCTAAAGCCGCCTGAAAATCTCTTACTGTCATCTCCATCCATGGTATCTTCATATTATGCCCCCATTGCAAGTGCCCATTCAATTATTCGCTCATTTGCATTGAAAGGTCCAAGATAATCTAGCCCTAGACCCTTTATTGCCGCCAATACTAATTCTTCTTCATCCACACAATCTTCATTTGCATACCATTTCCCTGATTCTAGCATTGCTGACAGTGGTACTAAACCAACTAATTCCGAACCGCATGTATTGACCCCATGGTCGTTAACTATCGCTTTTACTGCCTCAAAAGCGATGTGCATTGGAGTAATAGAAACATCTCTCAAATTCATGGAGACCTGAGATATCCCATGGGTCTCTAGTGGTAAACCCATTCCTTGGACCATAGGTAGCATTCCTGGAATACGAATCCGACGACCATCTTCTTGTTTCAGTAGCCTACCTGTAGATCTAACCAACGAGCCAGCCTTTCGAGCCGCCTTTGCATCGGTTTCGTCAACATTAACATTGTATGCAACCAATATCTGCCTTGCCCCAATTACTACCGCCCCGAATCTTGCTGTTTTATCATTCCAATCGAGTGGGCCAAAATCCGGAAGATGGGGACCCTTGTTATTCAGTCGTGATTCCAAACCTTCGTACTGACCCTTTCGTAAATCAGACAATAACAACCTATCATCAGATGTGGCTGCCGCGCCATATAGGAATGTGCAAAGACCGAGTTCTTCAGAAACACGCATAGCTAGTTTTCTAGACATTTCAGCACATTCATCCATTGTTATGCCCTCTAGAGGGATGAAGGGGCATACATCTACTGCTCCAATTCGCGGGTGTTCACCGTTGTGTGACCTCATGTCTATATTTTCACATGCGGATTGAATAACTCTGAATGCAGCCTCTGACACTGAATCTGGCTCACCAGCAATTGTTAGTACTGTTCGATTGTAATCACCATCTGGTTCAATTCCGAGTACTCTTGCACCGTCTATGCCCCTACCAGCATCGCTGATTAATTTGATAATAGCATCATCTCTACCTTCAGAGAAATTGGGTACACACTCAACAATTCTACTCGCCATATTCTATATCCCTAACCGGCGACTGATGAACCTTGCCGAAGATTCAACCATACAAAGCATCTGGACTAGCAGATCTTCCATTCGATTCTCTCTTCTTCTTGATTCTATCAACTGCCATTAAAACATCTTCTTGCTTAACTTTAGAACGGTTTTCTCTAATTGCAATCATTCCAGATTCTACTGTTGTAGCCTTTAATTCTGCGCCACTGAATCCTTCAGTTAATTCTACAATTTTAGCGATATTCACTCTTGAAGTGGACATTTTTTCGAAGTGTATGGAAAGGATTTTCTTTCTGCCTACTTCGTCGGGTAATGGAATCACTATTATTCGGTCAAACCTACCTGGTCGTAGCAGTGCATCGTCAAGAATATCCGGTCTATTTGTTGCCGCTATTATTTTGACATCTTCCAATGAATCAAATCCATCTAATTCAGCAAGTAATTGCATCAAAGTTCGCTGAACCTCTCGATCACCACTGGTGGCGGAATCTAGCCTCTTAGCTCCAATTGCATCGATCTCATCTAGGAATATTATCGATGGAGATTTTTCCTTTGCTAACGAAAATAATTCCCGTACCATCCGTCCACCTTCACCAATATATTTCTGGGCAAGTTCGGAACCAACCATTCGTATGAAAGAAGCATTCGTGTGGTTTGCTACCGCCTTCGCCAGCATAGTCTTACCACAGCCAGGTGGGCCCACTAAGAGAATACCTTTTGGTGGGTCAATACCTATCTTCCTGAATAATTCTGGTTTTTCCAGTGGTAATTCTATTGCTTCGCGCATTTGCAAAATCTCTTCATCAAGTCCACCTACACTTTCGTAAGTCGTGGTGGGTTTTTCCAACAACTCTGCGCCGGAAACCATTGGATCCCAAGCATCGTGAAGAATTTCAATTATTGACAAAGTATCTTGATTTAATGCGATTCTAGTACCTGGCTTTAGTTTGGTTGGGTCAAGGCGCTGATTGATTGAAACTTGGAATACTGTGCCGTTTGAAGAGCGAACAATAGCCCTCTCATCATCCAAGACATCTTGAAGGTGGCCAATAATAAGAGGCGGACTCTTTAGAATTCGAACTTCCTCATCCAATCTGCTAGCCCTTTTCTTGATATTCGCAAGATCGTTTTCAAGATGGACTCGTTCAGACAACAGCCTTTGGGCTTCATCTTGTAACTCCTTGAAATCTTGTTCCAAGGACTTCAGGTCGGAGTCTTCGTTAACCTGGATATCTGACGAACTATTGCCAACATCGGTGCCCATAATGTCAGTGCCAACGCCGTCCTTCTTGAAATGTCCGTGTATACTATCTCGGATATTGTCATTACGAAGCCTTGATGAAGCACCGCCACAACATCGTGTCAGGTGGATGATGTGTCAGACTGTGAACTGTGCGGTGCGATGAAGGTCGGTACGAGAACTTTCACTATGAGTAAGGCACAAGTTCAGGCCTGCAAAAGGTGTTCTGACAAGTTGGGTTTAGAACCTAAAAAGGTCGCACCAGGGCTTGCTCAGGCAAGAACGGGTGCTAATCCTACATCTGGTGGCTATGGTGGAATTGGACGTAAGAACAAGGACATTATGGTCAGAGGTGAAAAGGAACTGGCTACCGATTTTTCAAGGTTAGTATCTGTTGCTCGTAATAAACGCGGCTGGGATAAGCGTGAATTGGCCAGGAAAATGGCCGAGAAAGTAAATGTAATCAATAATGTTGAGTCCGGAAAAAGACCAACTGATGCAGTTATCCGTAAATTAGAGAGAACTCTAGAGATCACCCTTATGGTTGATGCTAGTCCTGATGAAAACCGACATGTCAAGACAGGCGAAGTTCGTGGCCTGACATTAGGTGACTTCTTACTTGACGGAAAGGATTGATACCATGGCTCAATTAATTCCCGTCCATGCCATATGGCTTGCTCAGGATGACCCCAAAAAGAATACAGCAGTTCGTCTATCTCGAAGAGGCGATCTAAAGTTGCATGAAAAGTTCAATCAATTGCCACGCAGAGGCATTATTCTTGAACCCCTATGTGGTAAGGTATTGGGTCCGGAAGATCACGAATTATTGCTAAAACAGGGTGGAGCATTGGTTGGGCTGGATTGTTCATGGGCGCATATTGAAGATTCTGTATCAGAGGTAATGAGAAAAACAAAATTACAGGGAAGGATGCTACCTCTACTGCTTGCCGCAAACCCAGTAAATTGGGGTAAACCTGGTAAAATGACTACGGCTGAGGCGCTAGCAGCATCGCTGTACTTAATCGGAAAGGAAGAGCAAGCGAGGAAATTGCTTGGAGCATTCAGATGGGGAGAGCAATTCTTCATACTCAACAAAGAACCACTAGATGCGTACAGAGATGCCAAAACTTCGTCAGAGTTAGTTGATTTGCAATTCGAATTCTTTGATATAGAAAGGCCTGAATCTTGAAATTCTAATTATTTATTCCTACGGCATGAAATGCCAACCCATATGGGGTATGCTCATTGTGTAACTCACATGGTGAAGAGACCTATCCACCGACTTGGTAGAGATGGGCCTGTTCCAGAATTAGATGAGTTAGCAGAGGAATCTATAATCACGATTCGTTGTAACGGGGAAACGGTTGTACGTTTACTAGCCTCACCTTTTGATTTAGGCGATCTTGCAAATGGTCATATTATCTGCGAAGGTCGAGGTAATGTGGATGCAATAAGCGTTGATGGATATGAAGTTAATATCACAGGTAATGTGCGTAAGCGTCCCATTGATGATTTGCTTACAGCAGCTTGCGGCGCTTGTACGACTGGTGACGTTGAAGTTCCGAGAAACATAGTAAGTAATTCGATAATGTTGCGTTCTAATTTGTCAGCAATGATGAATCTGATGAAACTAAATCAGCCATGGTTTGAGGCCACAGGGGGGATGCATGCGGCTGCTCTATTCGATGAAAATGGTGAACTACTGATAATAAGAGAAGATATTGGTAGACATAATGCGGTAGACAAAGTGATTGGAGGTGCCATCAGGAATGATTTGGCAATAAAAATCATGGGTCTTTCTGGGAGAATTGGATGGGAGTTAGTGGCAAAGGCGGTTAGGGCAAATATCGAAATTATTGTTGCCGTTGGTGCAATTAGTTCGGCTGCCGAACATTTGGCACGCGCTAGTGGAATGACACTGGTAGGCTTCGCTGCTAGTAAAACTCCGGCTGTTGTGGGTCCTTTGAGCCGCATAATTGACAAGCCTTCAGTAAACCCGTGAAAGTATGTCGAGCAGAGAGAATGCTAGAGCAACTACTCCTCCCGACCTTAATCGCTTGAAGATTAAGAAGCCAAAATCAATTGCAGCAGGTATACCTGCAGCAAAATCATCTATGATTCATGCCGTTACTAAAATGGGAATTACAAAGACCATCAAAACATTAACTACTGTAAATCAGAATGATGGTTTTGACTGTCCTGGTTGTGCTTGGCCAGACCCTGAGCATTCAACTACCTTCGAATTCTGTGAGAATGGGGCGAAAGCGGTTGCTGATGAAGCAACTAATGCTAGAGTTACCCCCGGTTTTTTTGCTAGGAATAGTGTTCAGGACTTATCCAACCAAAGCGACTATTGGCTAAACAAACAAGGACGAATAACCCATCCGATGGTCCTACGACCAGGGACTAATTACTACGAAGAAATATCTTGGGAGAAATCCTTTGAAATGATATCAGAAAACATCGCTAATAGTGGCGACCCAAACAAATCCATATTCTATACATCAGGGCGCACCTCGAATGAAGCAGCCTTTCTTTACCAATTATTTGCACGTACATTGGGTACGAATAATATGCCGGACTGCTCAAATATGTGCCATGAGTCAAGTGGTAGAGGGCTTGGAGAAACAATTGGTATTGGCAAGGGAACAGTAAGTCTTGATGATTTCAATCATGCTGACCTAATAATTGTAGTTGGACAAAACCCTGGTACTAATCACCCCCGTATGCTTACTGCTTTGCGTGATGCCAAGCGCAAGGGTGCAAAAATTATCCATATCAACCCATTACCTGAAACTGGTTTGGTACGATTTAAACATCCTCAGGATTACATGAAAATGTCGTTTGGTAGCGAAGCACTTGCAGATATGCACCTTCAAGTGAAAATTGGAGGTGATGCTGCTTTGATGCATGGATTGATGAAGGTGCAATTAGAGTTGGATGCACTAGATCACGAATTTATCAAGAATTCCACTGTCGGATTTGATGAAGTTATCTCAACAGTCACAAAAACAAGTTGGCAAAGAATAGAACAAGATACTGGACTAAACCGTTTTCAAATTGAGAAGGCTGGTCGTCTATTCGCCAAATCCAATGCCTCGATTGCATGTTGGGCCATGGGGCTAACTCAGCACCGAAATGGAGTGGAGGTAATTCAAGAGGTCAGTAATTTGATGCTGATGGGTGGACATATTGGCAAACAAGGTGCTGGACTTTGTCCTGTACGGGGCCATTCCAATGTTCAGGGTGATAGAACTGTAGGAATCTGGGAAAGGCCTAGCGAGGCGTTTTTGTCAAGGCTGGACTCAGCTTGTGGCATTACCAGTCCTAGAGAACATGGAGTTGATGTTGTTGAGGCGATTCAGCAAATGCGTGAAGGAAATGCAAACTTATTGTTCTGCATGGGTGGAAACTTCATTTCAGCAACTCCAGATACTGAAGCTACGGCTGAAGGGTTGAGAAATGTGAAATTGACGGTACAGGTTTCAACTAAATTGAACCGGTCACATCTTGTGACAGGAGATACCGCAATTATTCTTCCATGCTTTGGTAGAACTGAACTAGATATTCAAGACACTGGTAAGCAATTTGTAACTGTAGAAAACTCGATGGGAATAGTGCATACCTCAAGGGGAGGCATCAAACCTGCTAGTGAATATTTACGTAGCGAGCCTTGGATTGTTTCTTCCTTAGCAACTGCAGTACTAGATGACGGAAGAGATTGGATGGAACTAGCAGCAAACTATGACCATATTAGGGACTTAATGAGTAAAGCATTGGCTGGTTTTGATGATTACAACATGAGAGTTCGAGAGAAAAACGGTTTTGCCCTTCCAAATCCACCTCGCGACTCACGTTCATTTACTACTCCCGATGGCAAAGCTCATTTCATTTGTCATGAACTTCCAGATGTTTCCATTGCGAGTGACAGATTTGTAATGATGACTATAAGATCACATGACCAATATAATACTACAATTTATGATTTACACGATAGATATCGTGGTATCCACGGGAATAGGCGCGTTGTTTTGATGAATGCTAGCGACATGACTGAGCGAGGATGGAAAAGCAGACATCTAGTTGACATTGTATCTCACCACGAAGGAGTAGAGAGGCGCAGCGATGGATGGCAATTGGTTGCATATGACATACCTCGTGGCAATATCGCCACTTACTTCCCTGAAGCAAACGTATTGGTTCCACTAACATCAACGGCTGCTAAATCTAATACTCCTACATCCAAGTGGGTAGTATGTAGCCTCCTCGAATCCGGCACTGGGTTTTCTGAGGAGGAGTGATTTTGAAAGAAATTGGCTATATTGAACTCCTCAAAAAGAATTCTAAATTCCGGAGATTTTGGGCTGCTGCTGTAATTTCGATGATGGGCGAGTGGTTCAATACCATCGCCTTATTCACATTAATTTTGAAGTATTCAGGTTCAGAAGCAATGCTAGGACTATTATTTACAATTAGGATGTTAGGTTTTGCAGTATTGCAACCAATAACTGGATTATTGGCAGATCGGTGGTCACGTAAATGGATAATGGTTATTTCTAATCTTCTTCAAGTTGGATTGGCTCTTTGCTTTTTGATGGTCGATGGCCCTGAGGACATGTGGTGGCTGCTTGGTCTATCTGGGATTATGATGATACTACATGGGGCGTATATGACTGCAGAAAGAGCAGCATTGCCTAATATTGTTGAAGCGAGTGAACTTGCTACTGCAAATGCGCTTGATGCTGCTACTTGGTCAACCGCTTTAGCCACAGGTGCATTCCTTGGTGGATTAGTGGTTGCAAATTATGGAGTTGATGTTGCATTCGTTATCGATTCTGCAACTTTCCTAATTGGCGCTCTTATTCTTATTCCACTGAGGATACCGCAGAATGTTAGTGCTGATATGCGTGGTCCGATTTTCAAGACAGCCTATGGCAATATCAAGGCTGGTTTTGTCAGACTGATTAGTGAGCCAAGGTTGAAACGAATTGTGTTTGCCAAAACAACGTGGAACCTAGCAGGTGGTGGTCTAGCGGCTGTGTTCTTAGTGATTGCAGGTTCGAGAATGTCGCCTGGTGAAATGGCTGCCGGTATTGGCCTATTCTTCATGGCAAGGGGTATTGGAACTGGCATTGGCCCAATACTGGCGCGCAAATATTTGGTTAACAAGAATCGATGGCCTGCATTAGTAGGGATACTAGTGTCTGTATCCGGATTCTTTTACCTGTTAATCGGACTAACATTATTTGAAAATCTGTACCTTACTCTTTTCCTAATTGTATTAGCTCATGCTGCTAGTGGTGCAAATTGGGTACTCTCAACTATTCTGACTCAAGAATGGGTTGAAGATGAGATGAGAGGGAGGGTGTTTAGTATCGATATGTTACTAATGGCAGTATCATTCAGTTTCAGTACTTATGCCGCTGGTTGGTTAAGAGATAATACTGAAATGTCTCTCAATTTAGGTATTATTTGGTTTGCCTGTGCAATGATTGGATTTGGCATTATCTTTACAATGTGGCGTCCTGATCAGCATTCAATCAAGAACACATAATCCTCATTTCTACTATAGCATTGATGAGGGTTTACAACAATCCATAAGGCCGAGATTGTACACCGACAAACATGGCACCCGATGTAGACGCAATGCGTGCCCATATCGGGGAAGGAATACCTGATTTGTTACCTACTCATCCAGGAATTACTGATGATGTTGACCATGCACCGTCAAGACGGCAAATCCTCAATGATAAAGAGAAGAAACTAGCCTTGCGTAATGCATTGCGATATTTCCCGGTTAAATTCCACAATGATTTAGCTGGTGAATTTGCACGTGAATTAGAGTTGTACGGAAGAATATGGATGATGCGGTTCCGACCCATCGAATACCCAATACATGCTTATCCAATCGATGCATATCCTGCTAAGTCAAAACAGGCTGCTGCAATAATGCTAATGATTCACAATAATTTGGATAAAGCGGTGGCACAATTTCCGCATGAACTAATCACCTATGGAGGAAATGGTGCGGTATTTCAAAATTGGGCACAATACCGAATTGTAATGAAATATCTTTGCGAAATGGAAGATAATCAAACTCTGGTGATATATTCCGGTCATCCCCTTGGTCTATTCCCATCATCAAGTGATGCGCCTCGAGTGGTAATCACAAATGGATTGGTGATACCTAATTATTCATCTCAAGATGATTATGATAGAATGAATGCATTAGGTGTTAGTCAATATGGGCAAATGACCGCTGGTTCTTACATGTATATTGGACCACAAGGGATTGTCCATGGCACCACCATCACTGTTCTCAATGCTGCTAGAATGCATGCTGGAGCAACCGATTCTCTTGCAGGTATTACATTCGTAACATCAGGACTTGGTGGGATGAGTGGTGCACAGGCTAAGGCTGCTGTAATTGCAGGAGCCTCATGTATTGTGAGTGAGATTAATCCGCATGCTGCACGCAAAAGGCACGAACAAGGTTGGCTTTCGATGATTGCAGATTCGACAGATGATGCTATTGACAAGATGTTGAATGCTAAGAAAGACGGCACTGCTGTGTCGATTGGGCACATTGGAAATGTGGTTGAATTGTTGGAGCGAATGGTTGTGAGGGAGATTGAAGTTGATTTGCTTTCAGATCAAACAAGCCTCCATAATCCTTGGCAGGGTGGATACTATCCAGTTACCCTAACATTTGAGGAAGGCAAAGAAATGATGTCGGCTAATCCGGAACAATTTCGCTTAGAAGTTCAAGAAACCCTACGAAGGCACGCGGCAGCAATAAATGCATTAGTAGCAAATGGAACTTATTTCTGGGATTATGGGAATGCGTTCCTTCTAGAAGCATCTAGGGCTGGTGCTGAAGTAATGAATGAAGAAGGCGATGGATTTCGATACCCGAGTTATGTTGAAGACATAATGGGTCCAATGTGCTTTGATTATGGCTTTGGCCCATTTAGATGGGTTTGCGCATCATGTGACCCAAGGGACCTAGCTAAGACGGATAAAATAGCATCAGATGTTCTAAGGAAAATGGCGTTGGTTTCACCTCCTGAAATCAAACAGCAAATGTTGGATAATATTCGTTGGATTGAACAGGCAGAGCAAAACAAGATGGTGGTTGGAAGTCAAGCTCGGATTCTTTATGCTGATGCCGAAGGTCGCAAACTGATTGCTAAAGCCTTTAATGATGCAATCAGTACTGGAGAGATTAGCGCTCCTGTAATACTTGGTAGAGACCACCATGATGTCTCAGGAACCGATTCACCTTACAGAGAGACGTCCAATATCAGAGATGGTTCGATGTTTACAGCTGACATGGCTGTTCAAAATTTCGTTGGAGATGCCTTTCGAGGCGCAACCTGGATTAGCCTTCACAATGGAGGCGGTGTTGGCTGGGGCGAAGTCATGAATGGAGGCTTTGGTTTGCTTATTGATGGTAGTCTTGAAAGCGAGAGGAAATTACTCTCAATGTTAGATTGGGATGTCAACAATGGAATTTCTAGACGAGCATGGGCTCGGAATGATGGTGCTATTTATGCAATTAATAGAGCGATGGAGGCTAATTCACTCCTCAAAGTTACTTTACCGAACTTTGCAGAGGACAAACTCATTGACTCATTCTTTAGTGGTGATGAATAATGGGGAGTATCAAACTAGACGGCAGCACTCTGACATCGACTGAAATCGCCTTGGTTTCAATGGGTGAAAAAGTCGAAGTAGCCATAGATTCTTGGCCGAAAGTAGATGCTGCGAGGAATGTTGTTGAAGGTATTCTTGAGCGCGGTGAAACCGTTTATGGTATCAATACTGGATTTGGTGCATTGGTTACTGAATCAATATCACCCGATGATATAGCAGAATTACAAATCAATCTCATTCGCTCGCATGCATGTGCCATAGGTGAACCAATGTCAATCATGGACACAAGAGCGATGATGTGTGTTCGTGTAAATTCCCTTGTGAAAGGCCATTCTGGAATTCAAAGGATAGTTATTGAACAATTGATTACCTATCTTAACGAAGATATCATTCCAGTTGTACCCCGTATTGGTTCATTGGGGGCATCAGGTGATTTAGCCCCGCTATCTCACATGGCATTAGCACTAATTGGGGAAGGGGAAGTCTGGGGCGATGATGGCCCAGTAGAAACTTCTGTACTGCTGAAAGAAAGGGGTTACATTGGTGTTGATTTGGCTGCTAAAGATGGCCTCTCCCTGATTAATGGCACTAGCCAAATGTGTTCATTTTTGGTTAATGTTGAGATGCGCCTCTCTAATTTAGTTCCTCTAGCCGACCTAATAGCCTGCACATCAATGGAAGCAAGAACTTGTTCAATTAAACCAATGGACAAGCGTGTTCACCAAGCAAGACCACATCATGGCCAATCATTAGTTGCAGAAAGGATTACTCAGATTATGAAAGATTCACCTATTCTTGCATCGCATGTAAATTGCGATAGAGTACAAGATGCTTACTCATTCCGCTGTATCCCTCAAGTTCACGGGGCTGTATTAGAGCGCTTTCGCGCACTGACTTCAACGCTTGACATAGAAATTAATAGTGCAACTGATAATCCACTAATATTCCCTAACCAATCAAATCCGGGAAAGGATGAAGTAATTAGCCAAGGTAATTTTCATGGTGAAATATTGGCACTAGCAGCCGATGGTATGTCACATGCTATATTCGAGTTAGCCCACATTAGCGAGAGGCGTATCGACCAGATTGTAGATCCATCAAGAAGTAATTTACCTGCATTCTTAGCCGTAAACTCTGGTCTTGAATCCGGTATGATGATTGTTCATTATGTGGCTGCTGCCGCATTATCTGAAATGCATGGTCGAGTAATGCCTCGTTCTGCATTTTCAACTCCAACATCTGGTGGACAAGAGGACCATGTTTCAATGGGCGCAACTGCATGTTGGAATTTGCTAAGGTCAAGTGAACATTTGGCACAGGTTTTAGCATGTGAACTGATCATTGCATGTGAAGGATTGGAATACCGTAATGCTGAACCTGCAAACCATGTTAATGCTCTATATCGCCTTGTCAGAGGAGTTTGTTCTCCATTGGAAGGGGATCGGTCTACTTCAAAAGAGATTGAACGTGTTGCGAGCGAATTATCTAATGGTGGATGGCTTGCAAGAATCGAAGCAGAATGTGGACGATTGCCTAGATGAGTTGGTTGATTCTAGATTCTACATCTGTAAACCCAGTTAGTTGCCTAACTCTAAATCTCATTTTTGTAACTTCAGATTTATGTCCAAGTTCTAGTAAAATATCAAGTCGGTTATCGAGTTCAACAGCACGCCTAACCTTTTGCTCAACGGAACTATAGATTTCAAATCCTAAATCATCAGAATCTTGAAACAAAGCTGGTTCCGCCTCAGATACATCTAATCCCATCCTGCGCCATTGTAGAATTCTTCTTCGTACTATCTCTTTGGAATAACCCTCACGTGGAATACGAACTAAGAAAGAAAGTGGAGTTCCACCACCGTCACTAAGTGGTTTTTCGGTTTCCAATTCTTCCGGCGGCAAATCTTCCTCGATCAATGTAATCTCAGAAGTTTCTACTTTCTTAGGTATTATCCAGGCCATTGCTTCACGATGCCATTGGGAATATTGAACAGAATCCATTATTCCTTCTGCTACAACAAGTAGTAATGTCCACGGTTTATGATGCAAAGAATCCTTGAGTTTCATTACTAAATTCAAAACAGGCTCGAACCCATGCAGTGAAATTAGCCATTCAATACCTTCGATAACCGCAATTCCGGTGTGATTTTCTATTCGTGAGGTCACTAAATCTAAGATTTGGACTAAAGACGGTTGAACGGACCCATTTACATCCTGAGTAGTCACCCAATATGCCTCAACCTTATCGAGGTCAACGTGCTCTAATAATCGCCTTTGTGGGAGCCTAGATAATAACAATACATTGCCCTCGTCCCTCATCGAGACAGAATCAACATATGCCAACATTTCATCTTGTGAAACAAGATTTAGTGTGTATGCTTTCCCGAATTCAAGTTCCATCTGTAGAGCACCCCTAATGCTTCGCCTATGTGGTCCGTGGCGGTTCAAGTCCATGAACCATTATATCGTGCAGTGGACTCGGAAAGGTGAGTGACGGCAATGTCTGATGCAGAGACCCAAGATATTCCCATGGCCGAATGCGGTGCTTGCCGTACAATCATACCACTTGATAGTGAATCCTGTTCTAGCTGTGGAATTCGTTTCGGAGGAGTCTCCGAAGAGTCCCTAGGTGAATGTGGAGCCTGTGGTAAATTACAACCAGTTGACTCTGAAAAATGTATTGGATGTGGTGTTTCATTCGTAGGTGAAGAACCTGAAATAGATGAGGAAATAGCACCTGCCGAAGTATCTGAAGAGAATGATGCTGAGGACGAAATTGATGAAGTTTCCGATGATGCGATTCAAGATGACGAGCCCGAAGATGATACTGCTATCGAATCCGATAGTGGTGACTCAGAGGACGCTACTGAAGATGATGCAGCAGCAGACTCTGAAGGTGAGGATGGATCCGATTTACAGGAGGATTCCGAACAGGAAGCCGCCATTGAATCCGAGGGTGAAGACTCAGAGGACGCTACTGAAGATGATGCGGCAGCAGACTCTGAAGGTGAGGATGGAGCCGATTTACAGGAGGATTCCGAACAGGAAGCCGCCATTGAATCCGAGGGTGAAGACTCAGAGGACACTACTGAAGATGATGCGGAAGCAGACCCGGAAGGTGAGGAAGAAGCCGATTTGCAGGATGATTCCGGAGAAGAAGATGACGACCTGAATAATATGAAGTACTGGCGTACTACTGTTGTTGTGGCATTTGAAAACCTCGCTTTAGCGATTGCTGAATCTGGCATGACTGCCAGTGAGGCATTCGTAGCAGTTGACGGTAATGATGACAATTTGATCGATGCTCCAGAACTTCAGAAAGGTATCGAAGAGATAAGCGGTGAATGGTTAACTGCAAATCAAGTTGAAGCAATATTGGAATATTTGGATACCAATGAAAATAATCGAGTTGATCCACATGAATTGGTCAAAGCACTTGAAGATTTAAAAATTGGAATCAAGCCAGGGAAGATGCCGAAACCAAAAAAGGAGAAGGAGTTCCCATCTATCGTTCAAAAATTCCTAATGGGTAAGTCGGCAAATGACATATATTATCCAATTGCTTACTTCTTAATGGTTACATTTATTGGAATCTGGGTTGTTAATGGCACAGGATTGCTAGTGGATGGCACTGGTGGAACTATTATTTATGAAGGCCACAGTGATTCATCGGGTGAAGTAGATTACGCTAATTGGAATATTTGTGAATCAGGAATTGAAAATATACCCGACCCATGTTTTGGTTTGGTATTTAAGGGTGGATTATACCCCTGCGACCCAGCAATAGATCCTGGAGAATGTTCTAACTCCCTGACACTATTTAGTGGAGATAATGGGGCTTCAAGTATGCCATCTGGTTTCTATACAGATGGTATTATAATGATTATTCTAGGAATTATTGGCCTAGCAGCTATCACATTTTTGCATCTAGTTTATGCACCATCTCTTCGCAACAAAGTAAGTGGTAAGGATTCTGAGCAAGAGGATTCAAGCACTTCGAGTGATGAAGGAGATCAATCTGAATCACCTCTCTACAAACTAGGCATGGCTGCTTTAGGTAATGACATGTCGATTCGAGACATATTTGAGGCGATGGATACCAATGACGATGGTCGCATTGATGGACCGGAATTACAGAAAGGAATAGAGGGGATTTCAGGCGATATGCTATCTCCTTCAGAAGTCATGGAATTGTTAAGCACGCTTGACGAAGATTCTGATGGACGCATAGATCCGATGGAATTAGTCCGTGCTATCGAATCTTTAAAACTTGACATATCCTCTGATAATAGCGATTCCACGGATGAAGAAGATTCAGAAGAAGATGAAGAAGATTCAGAAGACGATGAAGAAGATTCAGAAGACGATGAAGAAGATGAAATCGACGTTGGCGACTGGGTTGGAATCGAAATTGACGGTAAGGAAGTCTTTGGTGAAATCGTTGAATTCGATGATGATGAAAGTACAGTAACCATAGAAACAGAAGATGGTGATGAAATTACTGGTGATCAAGGCGATATGTTCCTCGTTGAAGAAGACGACGAGTGATATTATGTCGGACAGACTAGATATTCTGGTTGGGAAAGAAGCATGCCCCGTATGTGGCACCATCTCTCAAAAAGGTAGTGCTAGGTGTCCCGAATGTGGAACTTTTCATTCGGGAGTACATCTGGAAGAACGCGAAGCACCCACCCCTGAAGAGCGGATAAATGCACGAAACATAGACCCTCTAGACTACTCCATTGACCCAGGTTCTGCAATTGCAGATGAAGATTTTGAGGGTGATGAAGCAACTGTGAAACATTGGAGTGGCGGATCTGCTGATTTTTCATTTGTAGATGATAATCCAGTTAGTGTCAAGAAAACCGAAATTCCGGAATCCGAAGAAATCGAATCCGATTGATTTTCTATTAATCGCCCTTTGAGAGCCGATAAATGATAAATCATAGATTTAGAAGTAGATAGCAAGGTGGGCTCGGCCAGAATTGAACTGGCGATCTTTGCCATGTCAAGGCAACGTCATAACCCCTAGACCACGAGCCCTTGCAACCTGTCCACTTTGATTCGGTATATATCCGAATCGGTGCGTCAGCATCACGAAACTATCTTAGAAATCTTACCAGTGCATCCGTCTTGCGAACAGAAACCCGCACATCTAGTGCGACCATTGCTCATAACGATCATTTTACCGTCCTTGATAGGACCGTAGGTCTTGCATTTCAAACAGAATCCGCTGACTTCAGCCATAAGGAACAAACTACCGTGCAATCTCGCGGTAATGAATACTGTGCTAAACTAAGCTATTTTCGAGAATATGCCATTTCACCCTTCTAACCCCCCCCCTATGAAGGCAAAATGCCAAAAGTTTGATTTTTTACAGCCTAAACGTGGTGCTGCATGATAGTCAGACATGTCACATTGAAACCCCTGTCGCATAATGTATGTTATGCGACAATCAGGGGCTATCCAAATCGATGTTTTCGGGATTTAATGCAAACATGCCAACTAACGGAGGGCCCCCTAGCAAAGATTCGATCCCTCCATCTCTAGAATCGAGCTCTTCTGCAACTCTCTTTGCGCTACGATGCCAGGATTCCTGATTTTCATAAATCGCCTGTACTAAAAACATAGGTTGACCGTCGAAAGACTTTGAGAGCCATGCACGAATACACCCCTCGGTCCTTCGACGCATTTCTTGTCTAGCCTCAAGCATTCGTTCTAGTCTTGCACCTACACCTTTGCGCGCAGAACATACAACAGTCTCAAGCCAATAGGTTCTTTTTGATTTCATAATAATCCCTACTTCAAATGCTTTTAGTGGAAAATCAGTTCGCCTTCCAACATAGTAGCCGCGAAAGGAGAATGACCTGGTTGCAAGCACCAAGCTTGCCACCATGGCCCATCTATGATATTCAGATTTGCAATGCCGCCTTCTCTGATCTGTCCGTGAACCAATCCGGAAGGGTGTGGAGTCGTTAATGCTGAATTTCTAGTACATGCTGCTAGAGCAGCAATTGGCGATATTTCATTACGCTGAACTAATATCGACCCAAGGAATGGTAAACTAAGGGTTCTACAATTTGGATTGAAATCAGACGCGAAAGACCAAGCCCAATTATTATCTAAACATTCAGCGAATGGAGGGTATTGCTCGCCCATGGAGTATGGGGTGCCTGGGAGGAAACCAGTATTCACTCCAGATTCATGCATTGCAGACCTCGCATCAGTATTGGTGTAATGTGCATGGTCAGCGCTTGTAACTTTCAATTCTGCTGCAAGTTCCCCGCCTCCTCCATCAACGAATTCATCAATGTGAATTCTTAGATCTAATCCCCCATCTCGGCTTGCTTTCAGAATATCTTCACTTTGTTCAACGCTAAACCATCCCGGCTCACAAAATACATCAGCGCTACGTGCAATACCCTGTTCTAAAACCGCAGGTAATTGTTCAGAAAGGACCTCTTCTACATATGATTTAATCGTCCCACCAACCGGTGCTGCATGAGCACCTAACCAAGTTAAATCGAGCGAAGGAAGACGTTCTATGGCACTCAACCCTTCGGCGATGGATAGTAAACGCAATTCTGTATCCGTATCCAAGCCATAGCCTGATTTTGCTTCAAGGTGAGTTGTTCCATTGCGTAATGATTCACGCAGTCTTTCGATGCCAAGGTGGGCTAATTCTGTGTCACTTGCAGACCTCGTTGGGTCAACTGTAGCACCGATTCCCCCGCCATTTTGAGAGATTTCACCATAGGTCATTCCTTGCTGTTTCCAAGAAACCTCTCGGCTACGGTCGCCAGCCCATAGTAGGTGAGTGTGTGAATCCACTAGCCCCGGAACCACTGCTTTACCCTCTAAATCAAAAATCTCTGCTTGAGTATATTCGGCCAGCAATTCATCTGACGGACCGATTCGAATAATAACATGGTCTTCAATCAAAATCGCAAGTCCGGCATTGGAAATATATTCCTCCTCGTCAACCACATTTCCTATAATTGGCCCATCGCCTGCAAAGTGTGCAATGGGGCCGGCATTGATGAGTAGCCTCTGCATATAGTACGCGGAGTATGTAACCGTTAGATAGTATATGCGACAGCCAAATTGTATGGCAGGAGCGTGGACACTCGGCATTGAGTCTACTGCACACACTTTTTCATTTGGCCTTGTTAATGGGAAAGGCGAGCCGAGACCATCCTCGTCAGACACTCTTCGGCCAGCCGAAGGAGGTATACATCCACGTGAAGCAGCGGATCATCATGTCGAATTCTCTGCACTACTTTTGAGCAAGTTACTTGCGGATAATGAATTGGACAGCAGCGATATTGGAGCGGTTTCATATTCGCAGGGCCCAGGTATGGGCGCTTGCCTGAGAACTGGAGCAGCAGCAGCACGTTCGATTTCTACTCACTTGAATGTCCCATTAATTGGAGTCAATCATTGCGTAGCCCATATTGAAATTGGTCGAGAACAATCTGGATGCAAAGATCCAATTCTCCTTTACGTCAGTGGAGGTAATACTCAAGTAATTGCTAGATTGGATGGGAGATATCGAGTACTTGGGGAGACATTAGATATTGGCATTGGAAATATGCTGGATAAGTTCGCTCGTAATCATGGAATTCCATTCCCCGGGGGGCCAGTAATTGAGCAGAAAGCACTAGAATGGTTAGATAAAAATCCAAATGCATCATTAGAGGGTTTGGAATTGCCCTATGCTGTCCATGGTATGGATCTAGCGTTCTCGGGATTGATGAGTGCCGCAAATAAATTAGTGAAAGAAGGCAAGTCGTTTGAAGCGGTTTGTTGGAGTTTACAGGAACATGCCTTTGCTGCATGCATTGAAGTGGCCGAGAGGGCACTAGCTCATACAGGGAAAACCGAAATTTTACTAGGTGGAGGAGTTGCTTGCAATCAAAGGTTACGAACCATGTCTGAAATAATGTGTAGTGAAAGGGGTGCAAGCAGTCACTGCCCCCCTCGTATGTATTGTATTGATAATGGAACTATGATTGCTAGGCTTGGATGGCTAGAAATTAAAAATGGCAGAACAACATTACTGATGGATTCCGGTATCGACCAAGAAATGCGAACCGACCAAACCCCCATTTCGTGGGCTTGAGTGGATGCCAAGGGTTATGAGAGGCCGATAAGCCGCAACAATATGAACGGGCGAGGGCGCAAGGATGAACCATTCAATCCATTTGCCCCAAATGCTAGTAAAAAATCTCGCGAGAGGAAGGATAGAACTCCACGCCCAGTTACCCGCCCTAAGACTCCAGAGCCGGCTAAGCCTTCCAATGATTTAGCCGCAAAACAAAAAATCGCTATGGAAGCAATTCGCAAAAGGAGAGAATTGGAAGAGAAGAAATCATCAAATGATGGTGCTCAGGCCAATAGAACAAATCCCTCTCCTCAGCCTAAGCCTGCACCAACGACATCCATCAAGAAGCCAGATAAGAGAGAGGATCGCCTAGCTTCACTTCGCGCTAAATCTGCCGCGACTGCACAGTATGCAAAGGATGCACAAGATGCTATGAAAGTGGTTGAAACTCCTGATATTGTTGCAGCACCGGTTATCGAAACTGAATCTAAGAAGAAAACCGCAACGAATATCCCACCTGCGGAAAAAACAGTTGCAGCAGCACCGGTTGAAGTCGAAGTTGTCGAAGTTCCAACAAGCAAGATTTCATCTAACGTATTCAAGACCATCAAAACTGAAAAGAAAAAGGCTGATAGAAGGCCGAAAAGAAGACGCCCTGGTGACAAAAAGGGTGGCGGACGTCAACCACAATCACGTAAATTGGATAGACGTAAGTACCTTGAATACAAGTACATAGCAAGAGACTTGCTTGAACACGATTCTATTGGTGAAGAACATCGCTCGAATATACTCGGCCAAATATGGGCTAAAGGTGAGCGTATTAGTGCTGCTGACGCAATTGAATTCATCACTCAAAAAGAAGAGGAACTGATTTTGCCAAGCGAAGTCGCTGATGAATTTAGAAAAATTGTCAAAAGATATACAACAAAGAGATGATACTAATGTCGGAAATTACAGATAACAAAGTCGTAAGCGTGCACTATACAGGAACTCTACCTGAAAATGGGGAAACTTTTGATTCCAGCGAGGGTAGAGAACCTCTAACATTTCTTGTAGGTCACAAGAATATGATTCCAGGTTTTGAGAGGGAATTGATGGGAGCAAAGGTTGGAGACAAAGTAGAATTCACACTTTCAGCAGAAGAAGCTTACGGGGAATACAACCCTGATGCTATTCAGGAAGTTCCAGCAGACATGTTTGGAGACATTACTCCAGAGGTTGGAATGACTCTGGAAAGTGACATGGGTCCGTTCAGAGTCACAATTGTCGGTGAGACTTCGGTTACTGTAGATTTCAATCATGCTTTAGCAGGGAAATCATTAACCTTCAATGTCGAAGTTGTAGATATTAAAGATGCATCTGAAGAAGAGATTGCGCATGGACATGCTCATGGACCCGGCGGGCACCACCATTGATGGAGACTATCCAAATGGAAGGCCAGCGTAGAAAGGACTGGCGGACACTCGGTGGTATCGAGGTCCCGAAAATTGCAGGACCTGAAGAATCGGGTTTACCACCTTATACAAGAGGTATTCATGATACAATGTATCGTTCACGATTGTGGACAATGCGTCAATATGCAGGTTTTAGCAGTGCAGAGGATACCAATGAACGATTCAAACTTCTCCTTGAGCGTGGGCAAAAAGGCCTGTCGGTTGCATTCGATTTGCCAACCCAATTAGGGCTGGATGCTGACGATGAAATGAGCGAAGGTGAAGTTGGTAAAGTGGGCGTGTCGATTTCATGCTTAGATGATATGCGAATTCTTCTCTCCGGTATACCTCTGGATAAAGTCTCGACCTCGATGACCATCAATGCCCCTGCAATGATACTTTTAGCAATGTATGTGGCTGTTGCAGAGGAAAATGGAGTTAGTCAGTCACAAGTTAGGGGTACAATTCAAAATGATATTTTGAAAGAGTATATTGCGCGGGGAACTCATATTTTCCCACCTGAACCCTCGATGCGTTTGATTACAGATATTTTCGAGCATTGTGCGAAGGAAATACCTGAATGGAATACCATTTCAATTTCGGGGTATCATATCCGTGAAGCCGGATCTACTGCTGTACAAGAAGTGGCCTTTACTATTGCAAATGCATTAGCATATGTTGAGGCTGCTATCCAAAAAGGATTGGACATTGATACATTCGGACCTAGGCTCTCATTCTTCTTTAATTGCCATAATGATTTCTTTGAAGAGGCTAGTAAATTTAGAGCTGCACGAAAACTATGGCACGACCTAATTACCGAAAGGTACTCACCAAAGAACCCGAAAAGCGCTATGTTGAGGTTCCATACTCAAGTTGCAGGAGTTTCTTTGACTGCCCAGCAGCCAATGAATAATATTGCAAGAGTTACGATTCAAGCACTTGCTGCTGTTTGTGGTGGAACACAAAGTCTTCACACCAATTCCTATGATGAGGCGTTGGGATTGCCGACTGAAGAGAGTGCGACTATCGCACTTAGGACTCAACAAATCATTGCTGAAGAGAGTGGTGCTGCGAATGTGGCCGACCCACTGGGTGGTTCTTATCTCGTTGAAATGTTAACTGATGAAATTTATAATCAAGCGAGATCCAAGATTCTTGAAATTGAAGAAATGGGTGGAGCGATGAAAGCAATTGAGGCTGGCTTCCAGCAACGTGAGATTCATGAAGCCGCTTGGAAACATCTAATGCAGGTGGAATCTGGTGACAGGAAAATAGTAGGTGTAAATCATGGTATTCTCGAGGAAGAAGCAATGCCACCAGTGCTGAAACCAGACCCGGATTTAGGATTACGACAAAGGGAAAAATTGGATAAAATTCGAGCCAATAGAAATAGCAATTCTGTAGTTAAATCACTTCAGGCAATACGTGAAAGCGCTGCAAGTGATACTAATTTATTCCCATTGGTAATTGAGGCATTAAAACACGATTGCACGTTAGGTGAAATTATTTCTGCAATGAAGGATGTTTTTGGCACATGGATGCCCCCAAGTGGATTTTAGGTGATTACATGAAAATATATCTCGACCATATTGGAATTGCATGTGACAATTTAGATGAATCCTCAGCATTCTGGAATTTAGTTGGATTAATTCAAGGTGATGAAGATGAATTGGTTGAGGATCAGGGTGTTAATACCAGGTTTTTTGCTACAAGTCAGGATGATACTGGGGTTCCAATGATAGAATTGCTTGAACCAACCGGACCAGATACTCCAATTGGAAAGTTTCTGGCAAAAAGAGGGCCTGGTGTTCAGCAAGTATGCTTTCGTGTTGATGATTTGGAAGAAATGATTAACCTGTTAATTTCCAATGAAATACAAATGATAGATTCAGTTCCAAGAAGAGGAGCACATGGCTCCCTGATTGCCTTCGTGCACCCCAAAAGTACGGGTGGAGTACTAGTTGAACTTACCCAGAAGTGATGCGCTGGTTGCAAAGCACTCATAGGTGCGCTCAGATTGAGCAAACATATGCGTACCTGCCTCGATAGACTAATAGCACAACCAAGAATGAATGGTCCTGCTGTTAGAGATGAATCCGAGTATGTGACATCACGCTTGGAGCAGTGCCGGCATGACAAAATAATTTCCAATGATGCTTTTCTCGATGCTGGAGTCATTCAGGGCGCACTGGAAATGATTGCAAATCATATAGACATGGGAGTGTCTCTAGAAGAGGTACAGGATTTGATTAGACAGCAAATAGGAAGAGCCGAAAGACTTGAAGAGAAACATCCTGGCTTGGACAATGCTGTTGAATCAGGACGATAACCCAGTGGTATGAGCGGACCTCTTCTGACACTTGATGGCGTCGCGAAGAGTTTTGGTGAAATTGATGCTCTAACCCTTGTAGATCTCGAGATTAACTCTGGACAAGTAATAGGTCTAGTAGGCGGTAATGGGGCTGGGAAGACCACTCTGTTGCGTCTTATGGCAGGGGTAATGGAGCCGACTAAGGGCTCTATTTTGTTTGAGTCAAAGCCCGTATCTTCGATGCGTCAAAAGTTAGGAGTTGTACCTGAATCTACTGGACTATATTCAAGACTGACAGCATGGGAGAATATTCGCTACCATTCGAGAATGTATGGGGTGCCTGATGAGGTCGCATGGAATCG
>Ga0209709_10000310_pt1 | contig 46627 bp, 40 predicted proteins | sample ArcticOcean_MG_C_2_FD_187435 | JGI IMG/M metagenome (GOLD analysis project Ga0209709, IMG submission 187435) | Marine microbial communities from western Arctic Ocean - ArcticOcean_MG_CB4_136 (SPAdes) (version 2) | ecosystem: Environmental > Aquatic > Marine > Oceanic | place: Arctic Ocean... | reverse complement strand
GAATCTGTTAACTATTAATGGAATCATTAACATTCTTATTAATGAGGATATTTAAATGCAAGCAGTAGCTACACAAGAAAGGACAAACTTAGAACTTCACAACGAGCTTATCAAGAGAGCTGAAGACCTAATACCAGTTCTGAAGGCGCGATCAGAAGCGGCTAACGAAGACAGAAGAATTCCGAAAGAAACAATTCAGGATTTTAAAGATGCCGGCTTTTTTAAAATACTTCAGCCAAAACAGTATGGTGGCTTCGAATTAGATCCTCACACATTTTCTGAAGTTCAGCTTAGGGTCGCTCAGGGATGTATGTCAACAGCTTGGGTTTTAGGTGTTGTTGGTATCCACCCGTTTCAGTTAGCTTTATATGATGATAAAGCTCAGCAAGAAATTTGGGGCGAAGATATTGATACTTTGGTTTCATCATCTTATGCGCCAATGGCGCAAGTCACACCAGTAGAGGGAGGATTTAATATCTCAGGTCATTGGCAATGGTCTAGCGGTTCAGAACATTGTGAATGGGCTCTTTTGGGAGGTTTAATCTTTCCACCAGAAGGTGGAGCTCCTGAATACAGAACTTTTCTATTACCAAGAAGTGATTATGAAATTAAAGATACTTGGTATTCCATGGGCCTTAAGGCAACGGGCAGTCAAGATGTGCATGTTACTGATGTATTTGTTCCTGAGTACAGAACACATAAGCAATCAGATGGTTTTAATTTAACAAACCCAGGCTATGAAGTGAATAAAAATGATTTATATAAGATTCCATGGGGGCAGCTCTTTGTCCGCGCTGTTTCAACTCCGGCTATTGGCGCAACAAAGAAAATGTTAGAGCTATTTATTGAGGGTGCAAACGGTAAAGCCTCAAGTGATCCGGCAAAATTAGCTGGAGATACTCACACTCAGAGTCTAATTGCTGAGGCCTCTTCCCAAATTGATGCGCTTGAAACTGTGATGTTTCGTAATTACGACGTCATGGTTGACGAAGCCGGCAATCAAGGCGGCATAGCTATGATTAACAGGGTTAAATTTAGGTATGATGCATCGCTTGTTATAGAGAAGTGCCTCGAGGTTGTAGATAAGCTATTTTCAAATGCTGGTGGTGGCGCTGTCTTTAAAGGGAGTGACATACAGAAAATTTTTCTTGATGTGCACACTGCAAGAGCTCATGTTGCAAATAATCCCACAAGCTTCAGCAGAAACTATGGTGCAATGCAATTAGGAGTTGAGAATAGTGACTTCTTTGTCTAACAACTAGATATGATAACCCCCGTCTACGGGGAGGCAATGACCGGTTATGTATCCAGCCTTAGAGGATGCAAGGAAAACTGCCGTATGTGCGACTTCTTCTGGGTACCCAAACCTTTTTAACGCCAAGGTATTAAGAACAGACTCATGCCATGCATCATCAAAAAATGTATTATTTTCCTCTCTAAGGCGATGAAAAATTCCTGTATCTATGACCCCAAGCGCAATTGAGTTAGCTCTTACTCCATTTTTACCTTCCTCTTTAGCGATACCCTTGAGCAGATGTTCAATTGTAGCCTTTGGCGCAACTGATAAAACATCGCCTGGAGGATACTTGAAAAGACCAGCTGAGCTAATAAAGACCATCGAACCCTCTGAGGCTCGAAGATGCGGCAAACTAGATTTAACGAGGTTAAAGAAACCGTTTACATCTGCATCCATAACACTTTTCCATAAATCAATATCTATCTCATTAATAAACTTTTGCGGGATATCAAAGCCTGCCGCATTAACGATAGTATTGATGGATCCAAATTTGTGAATGAGCCCATCCATCACCGCGTTAACTGAATCGGGTTTCTTGTTATCCAGCTGAAAGATCTCAACGCCTTGGTTAATCTCATTAGCAATATCTAGAGCGGCTTGTTCATTTTTATAATATGTAATTGCGACTTTGGCTCCAGCCTTTGCAAATTCTTTAGCGCACAATGAACCAATGCCACCACTACCACCAACAATTAACACGCACCCTGTTTGAAAATTCTTATCAATCATTTAAAGTTTTTCTCCATTAATGAGGTATCTCCTAACGCAGCACCTAGCTGAGTGACAAATTGCGCAGCATAGACACCATTTATTACTCTATGATCATAACTCAAGGATAGCGGTAGAAACTCTCGAGATTCAAATCCATCATTTTTAGTAACTACTTTAGCAAAAGTTTTAGAGAGCCCAAGAATCCCTACCTCTGGAGGATTGATAATGGGTGTAAAGAATTTCCCTCCTATTGCACCTAACGAGCTAATGGTAAAAGAAGCTCCCTTGAGATCTGGAATTTTTAGCTTTCTCGTTTTTGCTGCACTTGCAAGGATTGAAATTTCTTCAGCGATATCAAGGATTGATTTCTCTTGAGCATTCTTGATGTTAGGAACGATCAAACCCTCTGGAGTGTCAACGGCTATGCCCATGTTTACATAATTTTTAATAACTATTTTTTCAAGGTCCTGGTCTAGGGAACTGTTGAGCATTGGAAAGTCTATTAACACCTCTGCTGTAACCTTGGCGATAAAAGCTAGCGGTGAGATTTTAAGTTCATGTTTAGTATTGAGTTGAGTTCTAAGTTCAATAAGCTCGGACAGGTCGCATTCATCATGCTGAGTAACATGTGGGATATTAATCCAAGACGTATGAAGGTTAGTTAAAGAAGATTTTTGGAATTTTGATAATGGCTGTTCTTTGACAGAGCCCCATTTTGAATAATCAATATTAGGTTGGGTGAAAGTGAATGCATTATTACTTTCGTCGCTCAGACGAGCTTTAACAAAAATATGTAAATCTTCTTTCTGAATTCTATTCTTGGGTCCTGATGGTGCTACCAGTGAAAGCTGAATTCCAAACTCTCTGGCCAACTTTCTTACTGCGGGACCAGCATAAAAAGATCCCCTGTTGATAGAATCTTGAGGTGGCGTAGCTATAATTGGTTGCTCAATAACCTCCTCTAACTTATCCAAGGTCGAAAGAATCTCTGAGGTCACAACAGAATCTATGGCTGGCTTCTGCATATCGATAGACGGTTCATCTGCATCGCCTTCAATCTCTAGAAATGGTGAGCCTGCACTTACCTTATCGCCAATAGATACCTTAATTTCAAGTACTTTCCCCCCCAGAGAGGTTGGTATTTCCATCGCAGCCTTATCAGACTCCAAAACAATAATAGGATCTTCTTCACTAACAATATCGCCAGGTTTGACACAAATTTCTATGACTTCTACATCCTCAGCTTCTCCTAAATCCGGTATGTTTAATACTTGAGTACTCATTAAACCTCCCAGGGATTGGGCTTGGAAGGATTAACCTTGAGCTTTTTGTAAATTTTATTAATCTCGGTTTTGGTTATTGAGTCTTTTTTAAATATGGCATAAGCAGCCATTCGAGCGATATTATTTGCATCTATTTCAAAAAACTCTCTTAGCTTTTCTCTGGAATCACTTCGACCATAACCATCAGTTCCAAGCGTATAAAATGGTGCTTTGATGTAGCTACGAATTTGCTCAGGATAAGCTCTCATATAATCAGTGGAAGCTATGACTGGAATGGATTCATTGCTCAAGCATTCCTCAACATAACTGACTTTTGATAGGAGATCAGGATTAAGCTCATTAAACCGCTGCTTATCAATACCATCTTTTCTGAGCATGTTGAAACTAGTAACACTCCATACCTCTGCCGCAATCCCAACACAGCTTAAAATCTCTACAGCTTTCACAGATTCGTTTAAAATTGATCCAGAGCCAAGCAAAATAACTTGATGCTCTTTATTTTCAATGAGTTGGTACATCCCTTTAATAATGCCCTCATCGGAACCCTCAGGCTTAGCAGGTTGCTCATAGTTTTCATTGGTTACAGTAATGTAATAGTAGTAATTCTCTAACTCTACAAACATTTTTTGAATGCCATGCTGAAAAATTACTGCAAGTTCGTAAGCATAAGCAGGATCATAAGAAAGACAATTTGGGATAGTAGCTGAAAAAAGATGGCTGTGGCCGTCTTGGTGCTGAAGACCTTCTCCATTCAGCGTTGTTCTGCCAGATGTTGCGCCAATAAGAAACCCTTTGGCCTGTGAATCGCCTGCCGCCCAGGCCAGGTCATGAATTCTTTGAAAACCAAACATAGAATAAAAAAGATAGATTGGAACCATTGGAAGATCATAATTTGAGTAGGCTGTAGCCAATGCAATCCATGCGGAAAACGCACCTGATTCATTAATACCCTCTTCAAGCATTACGCCATCCTTTGATTCCTTGTACCACATGACCTGATCTGCATCCTCAGGTTTGTATTTTTGACCTTCAGAAGAATAAATGCCTATCTGTCTAAAGAGCCCCTCCATCCCAAAGGTTCTAGCTTCATCAGGAACAATGGGCACTATATGTTGTCCAATTTTTTTATCCTTAATTACATCAGTCATCATGCGAACAAAAGACATGGTAGAAGATACTTCTTTGCCATCTGAGCCAGATGCATACTTATCAAAAATATTAGAGTCTGGCATTTTTAGCTTTTTAATATGCTGACGTCTTCTTGGAATTGGTCCGCCCAAACTTTCACGATTTTTAAGCAGGTATTGAATTTCAGGAGAGTCTTTGGACGGCTTTACATATGGTAATTGCTCAATATCATTGTCTGATATGGGTATATCAAATTTATCTCTAAAAGACTTAATGTTTTCAATAGTCAGTTTTTTTACTTGATGGGTAGTATTATCAGCTTCTCTTGAGCCAGTTCCATAACCTTTTGTCGTCAAAGCAAGAATCACTGTAGGCGCCCCTTTAGAGTTCACTGCTTTATGATAGGCTGCATAAACTTTATAGGGATCGTGGCCACCTCTATTTAACTTATAAATATCCTCATCCGTTAGATCCTTGACCATTTCCAAAACATCTGGATCTTGACCAAAAAATTTCTGTCTAGTGTATGCTCCACCTTTAGCTTTAAAATTTTGCAGTTCGCCATCAACAACAGCATCCATCAGTTCTTGTAATTTTCCTTCTTTATCTCTTGCAAAAATCGGATCCCATTGCCTGCCCCATACAACCTTAATAACATTCCAGCCTGAGCCTCTAAATTCTCTTTCAAGCTCATGAATAATCTTATTATTTCCTCTAACAGGGCCATCAAGCCTCTGGAGATTACAATTAATGACAAAAATGAGGTTCTCAAGCTTTTCTCGCCCTGCCAGCCCGATAGCTCCCTTGGATTCAGGCTCATCCATCTCGCCATCACCACAAAATACCCAAACCTTACGATTGTTTCGCGGCGCAAGACCTCTAGCAGAAAGATATCTCATAATATTTGCTTGATAAATTCCCATAATTGGGCCCAAGCCCATTGAAACTGTAGGGAATTGCCAATACTCGGGCATTAGCCAGGGATGAGGATAGGATGAGATACCAGGCTTATCTACCTCGCGTCTAAAATTATCAAGATCTTCTTCAGAAAAATATCCTTCCAAAAAACTTCTTGCGTATATACCAGGCGAGGAATGACCTTGAAAATAGATTAAGTCCTCTTGATTTTCTGCTGAACCCTGAAAAAAATAGTTGAAGCCAACGTCATAAAGTGTTGCTGAGGATGAGAATGTTGCTATATGGCCACCTAAATCATCATCAGATTTATTTGCTCTTAGAACCATGACTAAGGCATTCCACCTAATCAGAGACCTGATTTTTCTTTCCATAAATAAATCCCCAGGCATCTTAGCTTCTTCGCTGACAGGAATGGTATTTCTAAAAGGAGTCGTGAGATTATAATTGGGGATAGTTCCCAGCGCAGTAAGCTCTGATGCTAGCTTACCCAAGATAAATGAGGCTCGATCATTACCGTCCTCAGAAATAATATTTGCTAACGCATCAAGCCATTCTTGAAGCTCTGGATCATTCCTTGATTTCTGCATAAATTGATTAGGTTACATTGAAAAAATCTACTATATTTTACGAACTTTTGAATGTCGCTTTATCTAAAACATTGTTATTATAAATGTTCTTTTATATTTAACCTAAAGGTAAAAATCATGCGTTTTTCATATCACCCTTCAATGTGCAATCCATCTTTTTATTTAGAGCTTGGTAAGGCAGCAGAGGCTGCAGGCTTTGATGCCATTACTTTTCCAGATAGCATTTGTTATCCAAAGGAATGTGATTCTACTTATCCCTACAATGATGATGGAAGTAGAGACTTTTTAGATGGCGTGCCATTTCTAGAGCCATTTTCAATCATCCCGGCTATTGCTGCGGTTACTGACAAGTTAGAGTTTTCTACATCAGTTTATAAGCTAGCGCCTAGACAAGCTGTTACAACAGCTAAGTTTGTTACAACATTAGGTGTAATGACCAATAATCGTTTCCATTTTGGAGTGGGGGTTAGTCCATGGTATGAAGATTTTCTTGCTACTGGAGAGCGATGGGAAAAACGAGGCAAAAGAATGGATGAGCAAATAGACATATTAAAAGGACTCATGAATGGTGAATATTTCTCTTATAAGGGAGAGTTTTATGATATTCCTGAATTAAAACTCTGTCCTGCTCCCACCAAACCGGTCCCAATTTTAATTGGAGGTCATTCAAAACCAGCGCTAAGAAGAGCTGCGCGAGTGGGTGATGGATGGATTAGTGCTGGTCTAAGCTTAGAAGAAACAAAAGGTTTGATTGATCAGATTAATGCCTTTAGAGAAGAATACGGCACTATGAATCATTCTAATTATCAATTTCAAGTAATGGGAGAAGCGGCATATTCTCCAGATGGAATTAGGCAATTAGAAGATTTAGGAGCCACAGAGGTAATTGTTGCGTTTAGGAATACCTATGAAGGTGGAGCTGATGAAAGAACTTTGGAAGGGATGATTGCAGAAATAAACTGGTATGCAGAAGAAGTGATAAATAAATCAAAGTAATATTCCCACAATCAACAATGGTCGGGATGGCCGGATTTGAACCGACGACCACCTCACCCCCAGCGAGGTGCGCTACCAGACTGCGCTACATCCCGAAGAGAAGTAATTATATGTTGACATCAAAACAAGCCTTAAATCTTTTATTTAATAACATAGTCTAATGCGGATCATTGCATTAATAAAATAATAGAAAAATAAAGCGAAATAATAGAGTTAAGTATTCATATTATGAATAAAAATTACACACTTTCCTAAATGGTATACTTGCTTTTTAGCGCAAAAAAGGAATAATGTTCAACTTAATAGATAATTTATGATTTAATTATCATAGAATTCATAGAAGTTTGTTGTGAAATGATTATTTTATGTTCATAATAAGGGCTTAACACATAGGAGTTACAGAGAATGGCTAAACTAAAAAATAAAATGAGTTACTTACTTGCATTGCTCATGACAGCTTTTGGCGGATCTGCCTATGCTGCTGATGATCCTAAAACTGCAGAAAGTGAAGAGAAAGCTTCAGAGGCTGCATCAGGGTCCTTAAGCGCAGGTGCCATTGCTGCTGCAGTAGCAGCTGCTGCTGCGATTGCTGCTATTACTGATTCGGACTCAACAGCTCCTGCACCGACTCCTGCTCCGACGCCAGCTCCGACTCCTGCTCCGACGCCAGCTCCGACTCCTGCACCGACTCCAGCACCAACAGAAATTTATGAAACTTCAGAAGAGGTTGTTGAAAACGTTACTACTACTACTAACACTTCTACAACAACTGGCACAGTAGCAACATCAACAGGAACCGCTAACGTCTCTACAACTACTGGTACTGTAGCTACTTCTACAGCAACTGCTACAGTTGCAACAACTGCCACTGCTACAACTACTGGTACTGCTACAACTACTGGTACTGTGTTAACAAATTCTACAAACACATACACTGCTACTTCTACTACTCCTGGTGACGATTATCGAGGTGCTGGGTATGCAACAACGCTTACTGGACAGACTGTCGATGGAGACCAACTCTATGAAGTTCAGCTGATTAATACATCTCAAGTTGAAACTGTGGTTGAAAAAGAAATTGTAGTTGAGAGAACTATTGAGGTTCCTGGTGAGGCTATAGTCGAAATTGTAGTTGAAAATGATGCAGAGGCAACTATCCAACAGGAAATCATTGAGGTTATTGAATCAATAGAAGATGTAACTATCGAAGTTCCTATAGAAGTTGAAGTTCAGCAGACGACTGTTGTGACAGGAACTGCAACAAGACTTGTGCCATAATTAATTCTAATAAAAAAAAGGGGACCAGTTGGTCCCCTTTTTTTATTTAAAAAAGAAATCTATAGTTACTTTTGGTGCCATTGGGTGATAATGCTGAACGGACATACGTATTTGCCCCAATTTATTTAAATAATAATAATTTTCTCCATGCCAATCTATAACAGAAGAATTAAAGTTCTCAACAATCAAGCCCTCTGATAAAGAATGAATTAACTTAATCTCTATCATTGCAGATGGATCATATAACTCAAGCATATGAGTGTATTCAGTTCCAGGGCTTTTAAAAGATACAAAATCTAAAAAGTTTATATTATGTTGTAATCCAACGGTATAGATAATCTTTCCATCTACTGTGATTATCCTTTCATTATTTGAGCCAAGCCAAGTATAAAAACCATTATCAATTGACGACAAAACAAGGATGGCTGAAGCCGATCGACCTATCGTGACTCTTGCAAATGAGTACTCCATCTCATCAAAAAAACTATCAGTTACCTCTATTTGGTCTACACCAAAGATCAAAGACTTTATAATTTTTGGTGTATCCATTGGCTGCACAATCGCACAACTTTGTATGAATAAAATAACAATTAAGTATCTAGTTATATAAATCATCCCAATCCCTTTCTATATTTAACCTTTGCCCTGGCTCTGTGACACCATACAGATTATATGCATGATTTAATATTGCTGCTCCATCTCTAGTTAACGGCCTTAAGCCAAACCCAGACATCGCTTTAGTATATTCTTGACTAAATATGTTCAAAGGTATGTGAAAATAAAAACCTTTATCAAAGCTTCCTTCTCCAAACTCTCCTTCGCTGATGTCAGTTAGTGAAAAAAAGGCACCTATTCTCAAGCCGCTAGAAAACCTTCTGGAGAAATCAAAATTAAAACCAGAATCTTCAGCTAAAAACCTACCCCCCTTAACAAGTAGAGTTATTTTTGAGTTTGGTTCCTGGTAGTAAAAATTTAGAAAGCCAGTTGTTGTTTCATAGTTTCTAAATCGAAATGGAATTCTATAATCCCTCTGCTTTACTTTCCATAGCTCAATACCAATTGCATAGTTTGAAGAGAAGTTTCGATATAAGGCCTCTCCACCAATACCTCCAAACATCTCTTCTAAAATACCTGCTGAAATTTTTGTGTAGATATTGGGTAAAGGGTTATTAAACATATTTAACTGAGCTCGTTTCACGCCAAAAGAACGAGTATTTTTGAGATATTCAACAATATCTGTTCTTACGTGAGGTAGAACACTATCAGATTTTAGTTTTAATTGATCAAAGTTATTATAAATACCTGCCGACAACTGTGTAACTAAAGAAATATTTTTAGAGAATAGAATTTCTGAATTAAGAGCTAATCTAAGGTCTCCAAAATAAAATCCATCAGGACCGCCTATCTGAGACCTTACTGTTGGCGCTAATTTCCAAAATATTCTAGGAAAATCATTGCGCGGATTATATTCATAATCATTTTTGTAAAATTTTGCAGGTTCAACTTCAATTGATTTTGAGGCAACCTTATATAAATTAAAATCCTTATTTCTGCTAAAAGCGTCTCTGCTAACAGTAATGCTGCTTAGAGCCATATTTGCATTCAAATGAACTAATTTAAAAGAATTAATACTGTCTGGAGAAATTTGATCTAAAACATTTGATGCCCTGCCTGCAGCCATCAATGTGGTAGGATATTTAGATTGAGAGTAAGTAACTTTTAATTGATTATTTTCCACATCTGCATTTTGAAGAAAAATATTATTCTCCCTTAAATATAACAATGCAGCTCTGTAAAGATACTCATTTTCTATTTTTGTAATTTCCTGCACAATTTTACTATTTGGAACCTTTTTGACTGGATCATTCTTTGGAATCACTGGATTTTTTGGGCCCCATGAACCCCTCAAAGCCATTCCAAAAGACAATGTATTGCCTTTAATAAAAGAAGCATTGAATGAAAGGCTATCATTAAAAGGGTATACGATACCGAAATTAAAACGAGAGTTGCTTTGCTTTACAGGTTTAAAAGAAAAAATAAAAGAGTCTCTACCAAAAGGGAATCCTTCTTTGGTGTAATCAGTTGAATCATATTCTAACTTTACTCTTGCTCCATAAAAATTAGGTATAAAATACTCAATCCCACCAAAAACGCCTACAGGCCCACTAAAGATTTTTTCTAAACTAACCTCTCCACCTTGTGTATCAGTATTAGTTGTACGCACTTCAAATTGATCGCTTATGTACGCTAATGGATTATATAATTTATTATATGAAAGTGTTCCCCAGCCTAGACCCAGGGTAATATCAATATTACCTAAAAGTTTTGAAGCAGTAATATACTCAGCTTCAAATATATTTGTACCAGCAACATCTCTTGCTCCAATAGCAATACTGGGAAGATATAAGGACTCTTTGAGTAATCTTAGCTTTATATCAAATCCTTTATCTTTATATGTTTGATTGCCACTGAATGATTGAACATCACTATAGAATGTATTGTTTATATCGGTATATTGATATGAAGCCTCCATCCATTCAAATGGATATGCCAAAATTGACCCTCGGACATATGGCTCTGATTTAACCCAATTAAAAGCTAAAGTTCCCTCATCATGAAACCTTGCGCTTGGCATTTGAATAAGGCCAAGTGTTCCATAATTTGAATAACTAGCCCCTTGGGAGGGATAAATATAATCATTTATTCCAGCAAATAAGGAATTGCAAAATAGGGAAAGCAATAAGAGTTTTATACTTTTTATCACAATCCTCTAGCTCAAAAGCAAAGTACGGTTTTAATCTGAAATAGAATTTAAAGAGGCCGCAGCTAAAGCTAAAGAGCTTAATATTGGAGCAATAGTAGAGACATACATCACCCCATCAAGTTTTCCAGTATCATTAGGTGCATAAATAATTGACCCGGGATAAATATCAGTCTGTCTGCTAAAAGGTAATATGGTGCCTTTGTATAATGAAGAAACTCCATTAGGGTTTATAACCAGAAGATTATTTGTGGCAGATTTTTCAAATCCCCCAGCTTGCTTTAAATAATCTTTAATAGTAAAGCCGGGCTCATACCTAAGAGTGATTGGATTCTTGAGATCTCCAAATAAAAATACAACTCTTTGCAAGGGAGGAATAACAATCATATCTTTGTCTAACAGTTGAGTATCTCGTGCTGGATCAATGGAAATTTTATCTAAATCAAATTCAGTAACAACTCGCCCTAAATATGGAGTAGTTTTTAATTCAGTTTCAAGGAATTCTAGCGCTTGAGGAGTTATGTTCACGCCTGGCTTACCAATGCTTGATACTATAAATTTAATTGAATCAAGAAATTTTCTTTGAGCAAAATATTCTTCTTGATCCTTTACATTTTGTCGAAAAAGACTTGACCCATATATATAAGCATTGGATTTGTAGCCACCTGCCTTTTTAATAATTTCTGATAATTTTTCACCTTCTTTGATTAAGTATGTGCCTGGTTTATTTACCATCCCTTGAATAGTAATAGCTTTTTCAACCTGCAATTCGCTTTGAAAGCTTGGGACTAAGACAGCATCTCTAGGAGTTATTTTATAGCTGCTTATGTCACTATGAGGCAAACGAATAGCTTCATATCCAGAGGATTGTAATTGCATAATCTCAATAAAATCAAAGCCGTGGTGATCTGCAGAAAAACCTCCTGCATATTCAAGCAGTGATGTTAAGTTATCTTGGTTTGTAATTTCAAATAATGCAGGGAAATTAATACCACCCGTAACAGGTATTAAGCTATTGATTGGTTTAATGAGAATAGAATCACCAGAAATTAAATTATGCGTTGGCATGTTTCCATTTATAAAAACATCATATAAATCAAACACTGCAATAGTTTTACCATTTCTTCTCTGCAAGATTTCTCTATAAGAGCCATTTTTAGCGATCCCTCCTGAAACTGAAATAACGCTTAGAATAGAAGAGCTGCCGCTAACAGTATAAATTCCTGGGTTTTTTGATGCTCCCACAACAAGAATTTGCTTGTCTCTCATTTTTGATAAAGATATGGATGATGAGACGCCAACACGCTTTGACGAGATAAAATCTTGCATTAATTTCTCTACCTCAACAACAGTCTTACCGTTAATATTTAAGCTGCCTACCCCCTTAATAAAAATTGATCCATTCCTCTCAACAAATACATCTTTTAATTCACTGCTATCGGCACCTGTTAAAAGAATAGTGAATGAATCTCCAGGGCCTACTGCATAGTCACGGCCTGGATTTGCATTATTAATTGGCATAAAGGAGGATTGCACTGTTTTAAAAAACTTATCTCCAAATCTTTCCAATTCATTGGTATTTTTCTTATCCTGCTCAAAAGACTCTTCGAGCAATTGTAGCTCTTCTTTTAATCTATATAAGATAGCTTTATTAGTCTCGATAGAAGTATTAGAATTGAAGAGCATTTCCACTTCTGCAGAATCGTTTTGTTCTTGTAGCTCAATTCTTTTTTTATATTGATCAGGCAAGCTTGCTAGGAAATCCTCGTCACCTGATTGTTGCGAATACAAGGGCAAGGAAAAACTTGTTATTAAGACTAGATTGCTCGCAAGTAAACCTTGGTAAACTTTTTGCTGTAATTGCTTTAAGAACATTTGGTATCTCTAATTTAAATAAATTATTATAACTGATCGGGATAATAAAGATTAATTCTCATTGAAAATATCCCTAGTAAAGACCTTATTTAATACATCTTTGAGATCATCTGTAATTCTATTGGCTATTATTATCTCACTTTTGCTCTTAAACTCATGTAAAGATTCAATAATCGTGTAATTCTTGAATGGATTTTCATCTAAGCTTGGTTCGTAAATAAGCACTTTTATCTCTTTTTTATAAAGTCTTTCAGCTACATCTAAAATAGATGAAAACCTATAATTATCTGAGCCATGCTTCATTGCTATTCTACACAGCCCAACTACTTTAGGCTTAGACATCAATATATGCTCTACAACATAATCTTTTCTTTGTTCGTTCGATGCTGTGATACTGGCAAGTATGGAGTTTGGAACAGAATATTGATTAAAATTAGCTTCAAGTTGCTTCACATCTTTAGGGAGGCAGTATCCGCCATACCCAAAAGAAGGGTTATTATAATAATTGCCAATCCTGGGATCTAAACATAACGCTTTAATAATGGATTCAGTATTCAGATTCTGGTTCAAAGCAAAGCTATCTAATTCATTAAAAAATCCAACTCTCATGGCTAGATATGAATTTGCGAATAACTTGACTGACTCAGCTTCACAAGAAGTCATATGCAAAACTGGAGTATCTTTTTTTCTGATAACTGATTTTATTATTTTTTCAAAGTCATTGGATGTATTACTCATATCCCCGCCAATAATTAGCCTGGATGGATGGAGATTATCCTCAAGAGCCCTTCCCTCTCTCAAAAACTCTGGAGAAAATATTATCTTTTGAGAAGGGAACTTTTCAAGCATTGATTTTGTAAATCCAATGGGTATTGTCGATTTAATAACAATCAATGCATTTGGATTTTCTTTTATTGATATAGCAATTGATGCCTCAACAGAACTTGCATCAAAAAAAAGTTTTGTTTCATCATAGTCTGTAGGAGTGCAAATAATAACTATATCTGCGCCCTCCAACCCTGTTTTAAAACAGGTAGTTGCTTTGATCGAGAGCTTATCATCAAGAAGGAAACTTGAAATTCCAGCATCCTGAACAGTGGATTGATTATTGTTAATGGACTTAACTCTAGAATCATCTATGTCTATTACTGAAACAGTAAACTTTTGAGCAAGCAAGACTGAAATTGACATTCCAACATACCCAGCGCCTATGACAGCAATTTTTTTTGAATCTAACATATATTGTATCAGTAGTACTTAGAGTTATTGGTGATTCGAAATTATATCTTGGTAAAACTTAATTACATATCTATCTGAATAATCTTTTTCAACCACTTGTCTCCCATTAATACCCATCTCTTTTCTAGATTCAGCCCCCAATACTAGCATATCAACCATCTTTTTCTTTAAATCAAAACAATCTTTGGGTTTACATAAAAGTCCGTTATGCTCATGGGAGACAATGTCTCGACACCCAACCCAATCAGTTGCAATGACTGGTGTTTCCATAGACCCTGCTTCCAATAAAATTTTTGGACGGCCCTCATTGTAGTAGGTAGGCAAAACAATACAATCTGCAAAAAAAATATATTTTCTTACGTCGTCAGTACCACCTAAAAATTTTATTACTCCTTGAGCCTCTTGCTTATCTAAATATTCCTTAGAAATACTATTATTGTCATTTGGATCAATTAAGCCCAAAACAAAGAACTCAACATCTTTTTTTTCTTGTTTTAAGAGTTTTGCAGCCTCAACATATTCCTCAACTCCCTTTTGCTTAAGAAGTCTTGATATAAGCATAAATGAAAAAGAAGCATCGCTATCACTTTCACACTTGAGAATTTTTTGCCTTAACTTAGATTCATCCTTGTTGGCTACATTGGGAAAAATTATATCGAAGCTATTTTTAAATTTTTTAAGGTCTACACCTGAACCAGGAAGAACTTCGGTGTATTTAATGTTTACAACCTTATGCGCAAGAAGTAATTCTCTGTCTTCTGTATTTTGAAAAAATATTTTTATAGAGCGTGAAAGTGAGCTCTTATATAAAATAATTGCTATAGTTTTAAGAAAACTTCCAGAATTGAATGCTCGGCCCAGCCCAGCTATGTTATTAATTGTGGGAATTCTAAAGATTTTTGCAGCAATAGACCCATATATATTGGGCTTAATGGTAAATGCTAAAAAGAAGCATGGCTTAAACTTAAAAAATATTTTTGCGTACTGATAGATTAAATTTATATCTCCAAAGGGAGTTATTTTATTGGTAGAAAAATTTAAACTTACTGGGGTGCACCCGGGGAAGCAAAATTTATCCATGTATTCATCCTCCTTTGCTAATAAAATTACATGATGGCCATCTGTTATTAAGGCTTCTATCAAAGAGAATCTGAAATTAAATGCATTCCAAAACGTATTTACGGACAGAATAATAGGCTTTAAATGCTTTGTACTCTTTTCTGTCATAGATTAAATGAATATGGAATCCATGACTGAGCATATGCTGAGTTAGAAAGCCAAAAATAGAGAATAAAAAAATATATAGGCATCAGGATAAGAAATCCAACGGGTCTTGGCCTCAATAAATACATGAGGTTTGAGAATGCAATGATTTGAATAATAGAAAAATAGAGTCCAATCCTATCAAAAAAAGTTGTAAATGGGATGAATATACTTAATACAAAGATTCCAATACTCAAAGCAGCAATTGCATTATAAATAGTCTCCTCATTGCGAGAGAAATAAAAATTACTTTTAATAGCAAAGAAAGTTAACCCTGCTAGAAAATTGATTAGCAGTCTGATGCCTGAGCCAGAAGAGCCATAGTCGCCACCTAAATACTCATCGATAAGAGCTTCAAAAAATAATTGTGCAATTGAGTATGCAAAAAATGGTATCGCTAAAATAGCAAGATATATAAAAAATTTTGAGTCCCTGAAATACACCAAGGTAAATGGCATGAATAAAAATGCAGATTTATGAAAAGTAGAGGCAAGCACAATAAAAAGGAAAGATGCAAAAATCCGATTATTGATTAAATACGATAATGCAAACAAAACTAATCCTAGAGCAGTTGTTTGCCTTGTATAATTCATTGACATCACTACGATCATATATGGAATAGCTATTAAGAATGCACCATTAATACTGTGAAAATTTTTTGCAAATTTGTAAAAGCCAGAAATAAAAATTGAAGCACACACAATATTTACAAATGCGATAGAAAAATTAAATTTTTGAGCAATATAGTTGATAAGGCCATATCCCGGATCAGAAAAGCTAAAAATATCAAAAAAATTTATATTTTTATAAACAGGAAAAATAATATCTACATAAGGGTACCAATCAGCCCCAACCTTATACCTTAAACCAACTAATAAAATTAAAAATCCTGCAAAAAGAATTGAAAAAATTTGATGGGTTCTTTTTTGTTGAAAGAAATCTAACAAGCTTAATAAACTCGCGATCATAAATGTTACTAGATAAATAGTCATGAGGAATTTTTTTCCAGCCAGCGATCAAGAATTATCAATGACCATATGAATTCATCATTATAAGTATTTAACTTAAATTTTTTATTTAAAAAAATTTCAATTGATTTCAAATTAAAAATCCCAAGACTATCTAATCTAGAGCTGGAGGGTAAAGAATATACAGCATCTCTAAGATGGCCCCTCAAAAAATTATTCCTCGGAATACCAAATCCCATCTTTGGCCTCTCAATGATCTTTCTTGGGACATATTTATGCAAAATATTGCGAAGTGGTATTTTAGATTGGTTTGAGTTGATTTTAAGATTTGCTGGGAGTTTAAAAGCCTCTTCTATCACAAGGTGGTTTAACAGTGGTGCTCTAGTTTCAAGGCTTTGTGACATCGATGCCCTATCAACTTTTGAAAGAACTAAATTTGGAAGAAAAGTTAAAAAATCTAATGCCATCATCTTAGTTTGATCATCTGCAAATCTAGAAAGATCATAAGAATAGTTCTGGGAAAGCGTCTCATCAATAACGTTATAAAAATCTGCTGAAACAGAGTTTAAAAGAAAGCCCTTGTGAAGACTTTCAATATCTTTGGCTTCACTTAGCGCCTGAAGAACACTATATGCTTTTCCAATCTTTGATTTTGAAACAAGAGCTAGAGGCTCAAAGCGTGCCAATAATTTAAAGGAAGATTGACTTAATAGGTTTAATAAGCTGGTAGGTAGCAAATCAAATTTCTGCCATAGCTGCACAAATGAATGTCTGCTGTAACCTCCAAATAATTCATCTCCCCCGTCGCCTGAGAGAGCAACGGTGACCTCTTTCTTTGCCAGTGATGATAGTAGATATGTTGGTATATTAGATGGATCACCATGAGGCTCATCAAAACTGTCAATTACATTATAAAAATTATCATATAAATCTTTCTCTGTAAGAATGAATTGCGTATGATCAGTTCCAAGATGAGCAGCAACTTTTTTAGCATGATTTGCTTCATTGTAATCATTATCCTCAAACCCAATTGAAAATGTCTTAACTTTATCTATAGAATTCTTTTGCATTAAAGAAACTATCAATGAAGAATCAATGCCTCCAGATAAAAAAGCTCCCAATGGAGCATCAGAAATCATTTGATCTTTAATTTTTTGTTCTATTAAATCTTCAAGTAAATTTGAACTTGCAGGGCTGTCTATAGAAGATTTTTTTTTGGCGTCTCTAGTATCAGTTTTCTGTTTAGTAATATCCCAATATGGTATCTGCTTAACATTACGAAGAGATTCCTGAACATCGCCAATAGAAATACGAAGCATGTGGCCTGGTAAGACCTTAAATACATTTTTATAAATAGACTTGGGTGCAGGTATGCATGAGTATTTTGTATAGTCTTTGATGGACTGTGAATCTAAATTTAAGGAAAATTTTTTAAATTCTTTAAAGATTTGTATTTCGGATCCAAAAACAAATAACTTGTTACTTTCACCAAAATATAATGGTTTCTCTCCAGCTCTATCACGAATAAGCATCACTTCTTTGCTTTGCTTATCCCATATTGCTATTGAAAACATGCCCTCAATTTTTTGAATAGCTTCATGAATACCAAATTGTGAAATTAGCTCAAGTAATACAGCACTGTCAGACTGTAGGCCTAAAAATTCTTTTCTCAACAAAGAGTTTAAGCTCTTAAAGTTATATATTTCTCCGTTAAAAACAAGAACATATCTCTGATTTCTAGAGACCATAGGCTGATTGCCAGAATCTGTAAGATCAATAATTGCTAGTCGCCTAAAACAAACTCCAAAATTGTCTTCAAAGTAATGTCCATCAGCGTCTGGTCCCCTGTGAAAAATTGTATTGGCTGCTAGAGCATTTTGATGTCTCAAATCATCTTGTGCCTGAGGGCTTATAAAGCCTACAAAACCGCACATTCAATATCTACCTATCTGAATTAAATTGGGCATAGTCAGATTTAAAAGCTAGATATATGGCCAGTAATATTAATTGAGAAAGTACTATTAAGATAAAAAATATCAAAGTAAAAAACAAGCGATCTGGGCCAGACTTAGCTGTTGGCAGAAAGGACTGGTCAACTATCTCGAAGAAATAGCTCTCCTCATCAATAGAAGCCAACATCTTTTTATTGAGATTCTTATAGATTAATGATGAGATCCCAATCTGGACTTGCTCTGGTGGATTTTTTTCAAGCTCCTTAAATAAAAAATTTAAAGCTTTGTCTGCTTCAAGAATTTGCTTTTCTTGCATAAAGATATTTATTGAGTTAACAACAGTATCAAGCAAATCTTTAGCAACTATAGGAGAGGGATGGGTAACAGATATTGTGAATAAACCAGTATCTTTATCAAAATTGTAATTCAGTAAATCATAAAATACATAAAATGAATTGACTCCCAAGGAATTAAAATAATCTTGATCATTTAATTGCTCATATTGCCCCAACCACTTTTCCTCTTCAGAATTATACAGATCATTATCATAAACATTAATTTGATTTGCTTTATCATAATTACTGAATGCTATTATCATGGGTAAAATAGTTTTATTAGACAGTATTTTTTCAGAGTAAAATGAACGAGAGTTGAGTAGGCCATACAAAAAACCAATGTCCTGTTTTGAACTCATTGAAAATGAGTCGCCCCTAGCTATAGCTGAAAGATCGCCAAATGGACTACTGGAAATTGCAGGGGAGCTTTCCTGATTTCGTAATTTTAAAACTGAGGATGATGTGTATTGATCATCAATTATTAGAAAGGCTAATAAAAATAGCAATGAAGCTATAATTGAAATTAAAAAAATATTTTTTTTAAGCTTATAAGCAAGTAGTAAAGTGCTGAATAATCCAAATGGATCATTGTTCTGTTGTTTTTGCTGCATGAGGAATAGAGTAGATTTGTTAAAGGTGATTATAGCAAACACTTGCTGAGATTATATAGCTCTGATTTGAAATGGGATCAAATAAGGAGGAAATGTTTTTAATACGCTTAAAACAAGATGATGTTAATTGTTAAAAATTAATAATATAATCGACCTCTTTAAAATATGAAAAATAATATGCAGTTTATAAATCTTAGCAAGCAGTATCAAAGAAATAAGCTTTCGATCAATACGGCAATCAATGAATGCCTTGAGAGCTCTTCTTTTATTTTGGGCAAAGAGGTAAGTAGATTAGAAGATAGGCTTGCAGAATTTACTGGTACAAAGTTTTGCTTAACCGTTGCCAATGGGACTGATGCTCTAGAAATTTCTGAGCGAGCCATGGGTATTACCAAGGATGATAACGTTATCCTTCCATCTTTTACATGGGTTTCCACTGCTGAAACAGTAAAAATTATTGGATCCGAAATAAAATTTGCGGACATCAATAATCAAACATTTAATATTGAATTTTCTGAAATTTCTAACTTAATTGATGAAAAAACTAAACTCATAATTGGTGTTTCTATTTTTGGTCAGACATGTGATTTAGCTAGAATTAAAAAACTGGCTGAAAAAAATAACATTTATTTTATAGAAGATGCTGCTCAAAGTTTTGGAGCCATCAGTAATGGATCTGTTTCGTGCTCAATAGCTGATATCTCAACTACAAGTTTTTTTCCTTCAAAGCCTCTAGGAGGCTATGGAGATGGCGGGGCAATCTTTACAAATAACGAGGCTCTGTATGATAAATGTAAATTGCTAGCGAGACATGGCCAGAATTCATCAAAAGAGTTTTTAATAGCAGGCTTCAATAGTAGGCTTGATGAAATCCAAGCTGCCATTTTAAATGTAAAACTTGATATATTTGAGCAAGAAATTGAGCTCAGACAAAAAGTTGCTCAAATGTACAGAAACTTTTTGAGTGCATGCCCAGAAATCATAGTTCCATTTATTGATGAGGGTAATAAGTCAGTGTTTGCACAATATACGATATTGCTTCCTCATTCCTCTCATCCAAAAAAAATTCAAGCTTACCTTAAAGCAAAAGGTATACCGTCAGTAATCTATTACTCTCCACCCGTTCATCTTCATCCGGCCTACTTCAATAAAATGCAACCACCCCTCCCTATCTCAGAATCAATTACAAAAATCTGCTTGAGCCTCCCCTTCGATCCATATTTAGAAGAAAGTGATGTTAAAAAAATATCAATCTCAGTCATAGAAGCTTTTGAAAATATTACAGAATAAATATTAAGAATTTACTATGCCTAAGTTAAAAGTTATGCATGTTATACCCTACATTAAGTTGGGGGGAGCTGAAAACGTAGTAAAAATACTTTCTAGCCACCTCATTAAAAATGAAAATCAGGTAAGCATTATGGCATTTAGCTCTCTGAATGAATGCGTTCTTGAAACTTTTAAACAAAAAAATATTAGCTTAATTCTTCTAAATCAAATTGCCTTGATAAGATTTTTACCCAAAAATCTTTCCTCTCTAGTATGGTTAATTTTTAATATAAAGAAAATTAAGACTTATCATGTCATACACTGCCATCTTACTTTTGGTAGCATCTTTGCATTTTATATTTTTATTCTTAAAAAAATTTCTTTTTCTTCATTCCCTGTCATAGTTCAGACCAATCATTCGGTTGGATCTCCAATCAGCGCTATAAAACAAAGAATTTATTATTATTTATTTAGTTTCTCAGATGGCCTCGCTTTAATCTCAATGGATAAATCTTGGAGGGAAAATAGGAAACAAAAATTCACACCATTAGTTACTGAAATAAAAAATGGTGTCTCAGTTAATGCTAAAAAGATTCTAAACCTCAAGCAAATAAAAGATTTTAAAGAAAGGCTATCTATTAATACTAATGAAAATCAAATTGTCGGTACTCTTGGAAGATTGGACAAAGATAGAGATCCAGAAAGGTTTCTTCAAGTTTTTAACTCTGTGGCTAAGAAAAATAAAAATATTCATTTCATTGTTTGCGGGGATGGCCAATGTAAAGAGGATTTAAAAGAGTATTCCAAAATTAATCATTTTTTTAATCGCATTCACTTTCTAAATGCAACCTTGGAAACAGAAGAAATATTTTCTTTGTGTGATTACTATTTAACAGCTAATGTTGAAAGCATGACTGGGTTAACGGGAATTGAATCAGCTCTTTGTAAAACACCCGTAATTGCAATTCAGTGGCAGCAAGATTATGAGGGCAGAGATGACTGGATCTGGTCATCTACTGAGATTGAAGAGATAGCATTAAAAATATGCAAAGATTTAAGCAATCGTGAATACTTAGAAAGATTATCCGATAATCAGTACCATTATGCAGTCCAAAATCTTACCGCGGAAGCAATGTCAAAAAAGTATATTTCATTCTATGAAGCCTTGTTGAAAATATAACGCTATGAAGATATGAAGCCATTAAAGTATGGCCATTAAAAAAATATCGATGACTGGTACAGGTGGATTTATAGGTAGTCATTTTTTATCAGTTTGTGCTAAAAATAATATTGCAGTCCAGGCAATAAGAGACTATAAAAAAAATGAAAACATCGAAAAGTATGCAACTGAGAAAATTATAAATTTTGAAAAATTTACTTCGTTCTCTGAAGCAATCAAGACTTCAGATTATTTTGTTCACGCAGCTTGCATACCCAAGAAAATTGCTGAAAATAATGAAGAACTGAGCTTAAGATATGGTCCTCAATTAACAGAAAAAATATGTGAAGCATGCATTGAAAATCAGATTCCCCTAATTTACCTATCGTCTGCTCAAGTATATAAATTTACTGCGGGGAAAATTGGCGTAAAAGAAAATGCTGCTAAAGATAGAAATTCCGTGTATGCAAAACATAAGTTATTATCGGAAAATATTATTATCGATTACTCCAAAAAATATAAACTAAATTTTGTAATACTGAGACCCTTCAATATCATTGGAAAAAATTTGAGTAATTTGAATAGAAGTACTGTTGAAAATATATTTATTAAGCGAGTTATAAAAAAACAAAAAATAGAATTCTATAGCAACCCTCATAATTGCATGGACTTTATAGGAATAGACTTAGTTGTAAAAGTTATTATTGATACAATGAAAAAATTTCATATGGCTAATGGGCAAGTTATAAATATAGGGACAGGAATTCCAACTAGCCTTTATGAACTTGCAAAATATATCTGCGGAGACTTAAAAAATGATCTTATCGAATTACCAGCATTTATAAATTATCCTGCAGAGCACTTAATTGCTGACACTACCAAAATGAGAGATTTGTTAAGTATTAGGTCTAAAAACTGTCTATCTGAGGATCTTAATTTTCTATATGATGAGATAAACAAATAAATAAATAAATAAATATGGTTAATTTAAAGAATTTTTACAGTCACCCTACGTCGGATATATCCTCTGATGCGGTAATTGGAGAAGGAACAAAAATTTGGCATCACGGACAAATAATGCCTGGTGTTTTGATTGGCGCAAACTGTACTCTGGGCAAAGGAGTTTATATTGATGCCGGTGTTTCGATTGGAAGTGATGTAAAAATTCAAAATGGGGTTTCAGTTTACAAAGGAGTAACAATAGAAGATAAGTGTTTTATTGGTCCAAATGTAACATTTACCAATGATTTGAGCCCTAGAGCGTTTAGTGAAGATTTCATCATTACAAAGACTCTTATTTGCAAAGGAGCATCAATTGGTGCAAATGCAACAATTATCTGCGGCACAAAAATTGGTCAGTATTCCATGATTGGAGCAGGCAGTGTAATCACTAAGAATGTAGGCGAATATGAGCTTTTTTATGGATCTCCAGGATCGCTCAAAGGTTTTGTTTGCATATGTGGCAAGAAAATAAGTAAAAAAACTGAAGGTATTTGTATTTGTGAGCACTAACTAATGAAAAAAAATCTCTTAATAACTGGCGCCAATGGCTTTGTAGGCTCTAGTTTTATTAATTCCTTAAAGGAAAAATATGAAATTTATGGAATCTTCAAGGAAAAACCACAAATAAATCAAAATATAACAAAGGAAATAATCATAGATTTATCAAAAGAAATCACGAAGACTTTGCCTAAAAATATAGACACCGTGATTCATTTTGCTCAATCTAATTACTATAGAGACCAAGATAACTTTGCCAGCGATATAGTAAATATAAATATTCTTTCTACTCTGAATCTTCTTGAGTGGGCGAAAAAAACGAATGTTAAAAAATTTATTTTCACATCTACTGGAAATGTTTATATGCCTTCAAATATCTTACTAGATGAAGAGTCATGCATTAAACCTAATTCACTATATGGCTCATCAAAAGTAAGTGCTGAGATGATTATTGAACAGTACAAAAAATATTTTGATATTAATATATTAAGACTTTTCTCGGTCTATGGCCCCGGTCAAACAACTATGTTGATACCAGATATTACAAAAAAAATTCAATCGAAGGAAAAAATATTTTTAGCACAGCTTAAGGGAATAATTTTAACTCCAATATATATTCAGGACGCTATTAATATAATAGAAAAAATTATTGATGAAGAAATTCATCAGAACTATTATGAAATTTATAATATGGCAGGTAAGGAGAAAATTTCATTGCATCAGATCGTATTAATAATTGCAGAAAATCTAAATATAAAGCCAATAATTGAGTCAACTAGTAACTCAATTTCTTATCTAACGGGATCAGGAGATAAGCTGATTAATAAATTTAATATAGAACATATGACTTCAATGAAAACAGGATTAACTAATTTTATAAAATCTATAAACGATATATAATCGCTATCAAAATAAATCAAAATAATTATATGAATATTCTTTTAATTGGTTTGGGTGGCATGGGTAAAAACCACTTTAGGGTTTTATCTCAGCTTGACCAAGTAAAAAAAATATTTTTACATGATAAAGATAATGCTCTAATGAATGAGCATACGATAGAAGGAAGAGTTGAAGCGGTATCAACCTTAAAAAAATTCTTTAATTCTGGGGAGTATAAAAAAATAGAAGGCGTTATCATTGCCGCTCCAACTTCGACTCATCTAGAGATTTTTAAAAACGTAATTAAATTTAATAAGCCTGTGTTCATTGAAAAGCCTGTTGCGGGATCATTAATAGATGCTCAAGAAATACACAGTCTGGCACAAGAATATAAAATGATGGTGATGATTGGGCATATAGAAAGATATAATCCGACTATTGTTTGCTTAAAAAAGATACTTAAAAATAATTCAATTGGATCTGTTCTTTACATTAATACTATTAGGGTGGGTGGTAGCCCAATTAACAAAGTTAAAGCAGGGGGCGCTATATTTGATCTAGCTGTTCATGATTTTGATATTTTAAATTTTATATTTGATCAGCCTTTAGAATTCATTTTTGCACATGGTATAAAAGCCGAATCTACCCCTTCAGCTACAATAGCTTTGAAATCAGGTTCAATTCACTGTGATGTGCATGTCAATTGGATTACCCCAGTAAAATCTAGAAAAATTACAATCACGGGTGAGACTGGAATGCTAATTGCTGACCTAATCAATCAAGAGATAAGATTTTTTCCATCAAATGATAAATTAATTGATCAAGAAAATAATCAATCATTTGTTTCTTTTTATGAATTTACGGAAATTTCAAAAGACTCGAATAGTTACATGTTAAATATAGAGAAAAATGAGCCACTTAAGGCAGAATTAATGGACTTCTTGCAATTCTGCAAATTTTCGTCTGCAAAAGAGGGCTTACCTCTTCTAGAAGATGGCCTTAGAGCTGTAGAGCTTGCTGAGCTTTCAGAAAAAAATATTATATAACCACTAATCTAGGTTAGATTTTAGATTTTTAAAGACTTCTTTATAATATAGAGCGCCTAAACTGGCTAATATTAACGCGAAATATATAATTAACTTTAGGCTTACTAGCGTAATATGAAATTCAAGAGAGTGGAATGCTAAAGATGCACATAAAATTGTAAGGCCAATAATTAATAAAAAAGTTATTAAGAAAAAATTTATTGGCAGCCTATGAAGCTTCTGAGTGTAAAAAAAGTATAGTGAAGTCAATAAAAAATATGATGCAGATGTTGCTATAGCTGCGCCAACTGCTCCGAAATTAGGTATCAATATAAAGTTAAGGCAAAGGTTGAATAATGCGGTAACCCAAGCAATCCTCGCAAATAAATTAGTTTTGTTTTCCAGTGAGATGCCAATGGCTGTGACATGAATTGATGCTTGCAGCATAAGTCCTATGCAGAGGATACTTAATAAATACGCACTCCGATGGTATTCAAATGGCAATACATAAGCAATAAGTTCTCCTGAAAACAAAGAAACGAATCCTCCTAAGATGATCATCAAAAATAGTAAACAATACAAAATATTTGCAAACACAAGTTTATATATTTTAGGTTTAACTTGTTTCAGCTTTAAGGCAAATGGACTCCATGCTTGACCAAATGCAAGCGAGGCAAATAAAACGACCGAAGATAGCTTAAAAGCAATTGCATAAATTCCAGCCTCCTCAAGTGATACCATCCCCGCTAGCATCCACCTATCCATAGAGCCAAAGATCCAATATGCTAAACCCATAAATATAAAAGGAAAACCAAATTTTACTAATTTTAAAATTGATACATATGATGTGCGGAATATCAGATCTTTCCGGATCATAAAGAAAGCCAGTGGAATTATGCACATACTTATTAATGCTTGCATGCTCAAAAACCCATCAATTCCCCACCCCATACTAACTACGACATAGGTGCCTGCACTCAATCCTAAAACTCTAGTCAAGATAGTTAGAATCAAAAATTTATAGGGAGCAAAATGAAGCCTTGTGACATCAGTAGCAAATAGCATCCATTGACCTGAGGTCATCAATAGGATTGCTGCTATTAATCCAATGATTGAAAAAGGTACGTTAATGAAATCGATATAAAAGGAGCTTATATATATCAATACAAATCCAAAGATTGATGCAGCAAATCCAAAAACTATTATTGCGGCTGCACCAGAAGAGACGACTTCCTTAGAATTTTCACTATTATCAGAGGCGCCATCAAAATAGAATCTTTGTGTTGCGTTATTAAGTCCACAATTCATAATCACTGCCAGCAAACCTGTTATGGTTAAGATTAATTCCAATGCCCCAAACTCACTGGGAGATAATACTGCCGCTAAAAATGGGAGTATTAAGAGCCCAAATCCCCTTCCCAGGAAATCTGCCAAGCCATATACAAGAGTATTGTGTGTTAAATGATTTATTCTCAAGAGCTTTGTAACTAATTTTTTTGAAGCGGATTATTTATCTTCTCATGATCACGCATGAATTCATCCAAGTAAGATTGAGGATGATTGCCATTATTTTGAAGGTATTTAAGACATGTATCAAATAATCTATTGGCAGATGCAAAGCTCTGATATTTTTCTACATATTCTCTGCCAGCTTTTCCAAGCTCTAGTCTGAGTGAAGGATTAGTTATTAAAGTTTTTAAAGAATTTTTAATTGAAGATGGGTTTGCTGAAAAGATAGGACACTCATCAAAGTAAGAAAAATCTCTAAGTAATTGGTATTGATCTGATGGCTCAGTATTAGAAACAACTGGTAAACCAGCAGCCATAGCTTCAATACCATTAATTCCAGTGGCTGGTAAAAGCAATTGCTCAACATGGATATCACTTTCATATTGATAAACTTTCATTAGCTCAGAATTTTGAATTCCTTCATTGAGCATAAGTTCGACTTTTAGGCCTTCTATCTGAAGCTCCTTCACTGCATTTACAATAAATTGGGTGCCCTTAACTCCCCGATGATTAGGTGAATGCGTAACATATACGGTCTTATTTATCCCATCTGCTAAACTGTGTCTGTGAGATGAAGAAATCTTTTGAGTATCCACAAATACAGTTGAAGGGAGTAGAACATCCCACCTACCAAATCCATCAAAAGACATCATTCCAGGAATAAACAAATCAGCATGCTTTATCCAATAATCAACCCTAGAAGCAATATTTTTTTGGTCGCGGCTTGCTGCGGGATAAGAAATTTGAAGACCATGAACTCTATGCGAAGAGGAGACCCTATTATAAATATAGGAATCTCCCCCATAGGGGATAACAATAGTTTTCTTATCAAAGAGACTGAATATTAGTTTTTCAAAACGCTTTAATGGAGTTAACCCAAATAAAAAACCATCACAGGAAAGAATAAAGACATCAAATCTTTTGATAAATAATACATAAAAAATCATTAGTTTGATCGATAGTGGTAAATATCTAAATGAGTTGTCAATCAAAATATCCCACTCGTGGCCTGTTTGTATAGTGGGATAAAATGTTTTTGAAACAGAATGAACAATTCGATTTGGTTTTTTTAAGGATGTAGCTAGAGTTGCATACATGGTAATTGGGTGCCAACTAAAAACTAAGATGTTTGAATTTTTTTTTATAAAGAAAAATTTAAAAATTAATAAATTTAATAGTATTATTATCCAGAAAGGAAAAAATAAAATACCAGCGAAGATATCAAAAAATCTATATATTCTTCTAAGCATGTATGGTGTTCCTCCAAAAACTAATCAAAATGTTTTAAATACTTTTCAAAATTTAATAAAGACCAAATCATAAGGCGATTATTACTTTTTGAGGTAGCATGGTCCTCAAAAGCATTAGTGGATTCTTTATAACTTATAAAGTTGTACATCAATGCATTTTTGTTATTAATAATGTCTGATGCATATTGATAGCTTTCATTTTTAAACCATGAAGCATCTGGAGAAGAAAAGCCCTGCTTTGGTAAACGAGTTATTTTTTTTGGTATGTACTTACCCATTGCTTTCCTTAAGATCAGTTTTCCATCAGCTGTTCTTTTTTTTGTTGACTGAGATAGTTGTTGCGATTGCGAGAGATTGCCAAGTTTATATTTCAAAGGGCATTTCATTGCAAAGTCAACGAGACTATTATCCAGGAGTGGAACCCTTGTTTCTAAGCCATTAGACATTGAGATTTTATCTTCTATCGTTAGCAACCCATGTAAAAAAGTTTTTGATTCAAAGTATAGGCAATGATTGATAAAATCTTCAGGAGTGTCTGACTGCATCTCTTGATTAAAGTTTTGCAAAAAAATTGATTTCAAATCTGTGTTAGAAATAGTGCTTGAGATTGGTTTAAAGAAATTTTTTCTCATTTCTTCTGGGACTAAACGTTGCCAATATTGATAATAGTTTTGAGTGAAGTTAGAAAATGTTTCCCCTGGTTTTGCTTTGTAGTATCTCCAGGGGTATCCTGCAAATATTTCATCCCCACCAGTCCCTGATAATACTACTTTTACAAATTTAGATGCCAAATTTGATACGCAGTAATTTGGATAGGATGGTCCCACTCTTGGCTCTTCAATAGTCCATGCTAAATGATCAAATACTCGCTCCATATCCGATGACTTTACGACAGATTCATAATGCTCTGTATTAAATTCATATGACATGATTTCTGCCTTTGCACGCTCATCGAAATTTTTTTCGTGACTACTGACAGAAGACAAATCAAAGCCACAGGTAAATGTTTTTAAATTGTTATTTAACGAAGAGGCAATTGCAGAAATTGTTCCCGAATCCATACCTCCTGATAAATATGAAGCAACCTCCACATCTGATGTTAAATTTCTTTTTACAGCCTGCTCTAATAAAATCTCCAATTTACTTTGAGCTTGCATAGCTGTCATGGATTGCGAAGAGGTAAAATTAAAATCCCAATACTTTTTAATGCAAGGCAATCTCTTTTCTTTTTTTATTTTATCAATTTCATTTGTAGTAGAAAAATATGAATAGGAGCCTTGAGGAAAGACTCTTATATTTTTATCAAGAGTTCTATCAGACAGGATATTTTGAAAAGTAAAGTACTCAAAAACTGCTTCTTTATCAACTTGTTTTTGTGTGCGGGAATGTGCCCAAATAGCTTTTTGCTCAGATGCAAAAATTAGTACATTGTTTTGAATTGAGTAATATAAGGGTTTGATACCATATCGATCTCGCGCAATAAACATCTCTTGTTTTTTTCTATCATATATACAAAAGGCAAACATCCCATTTAGGCGAGATAGGCAATGGTGACCCCAGCGAATATATGACTCAAGCAAAACCTCAGTATCTGAATTAGAGTGAAATTTTGAACCCGATCTTATTAATGATTTTTTTAATGATTTATAGTTATAAATTTCGCCATTATATGTAATTACATACCTCTTGCAGTCACTGAACATTGGCTGGCTCCCAGAGTCAGATAGATCCAATATTGACAATCTTCTGTGAGCAAGGCCAACATTTTTAAACTTATACGCCCCATGGCCATCTGGACCCCTATGAGAAAGAGCGTCTGAGGTTTTTTGAAGCTCTTTTATGTCAATAGATGAACCATTTAGATTAATTATGGAAACAAAGCCACACATTGGTCTAAAAGTTTAAAAATATATTTTTCAGCATCTACTAGGCTTGGCTTAGTTGCTTTTTATGAACTAGCTCAATATGTGATTTTCTCCACTCAATTAATCTTAAGAGCCCTTCTTCTAGGTCTATTGATGCAACAAAATCAATGTCCTCGCTAGCTTTCTTGGGGCATCCAATTCTATTTTTAACAAGCGTTGCCTGAGATCTTGGTTTATATTCAATCTCTTTGGAGCTCCCAGTTAACTTAACGATCATTTCGGCCAATTCTTTTAATGATGTCCTAATTCCTGTGCCAACATTATAATTTTCATTTACTGCTGTGGATTGCATGGCTCTGATATTTGCCTTTGCACAATCCTCAACAGCTATAAAATCCAATGCTTCAGAGCCATCACCCATAATAGTTGGAGCATCTCCATTATCAATGGCATCTAGCATTTTCATAATCACAGCAATATATGCACCTTTGTAATCTTGCCTTGGGCCATAAACATTCATATATCTTAATCCAACATAATTTAAGTTATATCTATAAAAATAAGCATTTAACAAAGCTTCAGCACAAATCTTTGTTGCGCCATAGAAATTTTTATTGAGATATGGATGATCCTCCTTCATAGGCTCTGTTATTGCATCACCATAAACAGAGGCAGATGAAGAATAGACTAATCTTTTGATATTATTTTGCACGCATGCTTCCATTACATTGAATGTACCTCTGACATTTACATCAAAAGCACTATGAGGAAACTCATGGCATTGCAGTAACCATAATGCTGCAAAGTGAAAAACCCCATCCGCGCCATGTAATGCTTTGTTTAAGATATCAGTTTGAAGAATATCTCCCCCAATATCATAAAATTCTACTCGTGAATCTTTTGATGCAATCTCAAGATTATCCATAGATCCTCTTGTTAAGTTATCGTAGATAATAACCCTCTTAACATCGTGTTGAATTAACTGATCTATGGTGTGTGAACCTATTAAACCTGCGCCACCGATTACAACAAAAGTCTTTCCATTAAGATTCATATTTTCTTCTCCATTGTTTCAGTTGCACAGTATGCTATTTTTTAACTAAGATGACAGAATCATCTTTCAAAAGGTATTCTTCTTGTGTATGAGGACAGATATAAAGATCTTTCTCAAAGACCATGGTGTCTCCCCACTTGCTCATCCAGCCAATTTTCTTTGCTGGAACCCCTACATTGAGTGAAAAAGGTTGAGTGTCACTTGTAACAACTGCTCCTGCAGCTATAAAACTATACTCACCTATTGAAGCGCCACAAATAATTGTTGCATTTGCGCCTATTGAGACGCCTCTTTTAATATGAGTTTCTTTATACTCGGATTTTCTTTCAACCCCAGACCTAGGATTAATAACATTTGTAAAAACACATGATGGGCCACAAAACACATCGTCTTCGATAAAAACACCATCATAAATAGAAACATTATTTTGAACTTTTACATTGTTACCAATTTTAACATTTCCAATATATGAATTTTGACCAAAGCTGCAGTTTGATCCAATCTTGGCTGCAGAGCTTATATGACAAAAATGCCAAATTTTTGTGCCCTCTCCAATTTCAGCACCCTTATCAATTTCAGAGGATGTATGTACAAAATAATTATTGCTCATTAATTTTAGCCACCATCAGATGTGAGTCGTATAAATCACTAAGTTTAAACTGTTTATTATTAATAATCTCTTTATAATTTTCAAAATGAAGGTCATTTGATACATTAGAAAAATCAATAGTTTGATTGTTGATGATGAACTCTCTCAGAGTATTTTGATTTGCAGGAAGATCGTCATCTCTAATTGAGAACTTCCAATCAATACTTAGATTCACAAATTCAGTTGAACCGAAAGCATGAAAATCATCTAGGGATAGAACGCTGCTATTGATAGGCTTGCCAAATGCTTGTATTAGCAGGTCAAAGTAATGAACCCCAAGATTAAATAAAATACCTCCTGACTTTTGCGTTGAAACTTTCCAAGATTTTTTATAATCTTCATCTCTGTGAGTGATAAAAGAAATTTTTCCTGATGTGGGATTTTCTATATTTGAAGCAATATTTTTCAGTTTCATCGCAACCGGGTGCATCCTTAATTGCATGATGCCAAAAATATCAGCTTTGGAAGCATTTGAAATGTGAACTAATTGATCCAATTCATTGCTGTTAATACATATTGGTTTCTCTGAAATTACATTAATACCTAACTCCAATGACTTTTTAATTTGCTGGAAATGCATAAAATTTGGGGAGCAGATAATTAAAAAATCAACATCATGAGAGCAAAGATCTGAAAAAAATGCGACCTCGTCATTAAAAAATTTTGTTTTACTATTTAAGCCTCTGAATTTACTTGGCAATAAATCAAGATAGGAGACTATATTGTAGGATGAAAGTTTTATAATGGCATCAAGATGCCTGCCAGCTATATAGCCTGAAGGTCCAATAATAGAAAAATTCATTAGCCTCTAAAAATATTCAGATTATCTGGCTTATAAACACCCCTAGTATCCAATATTAATTTAGCTGATTCTTTAATTAAATCATAATCAAAAGCTTTATGTTTTGTAAGCAACACTACCAGGTCATAATTTTGGATTGATTCATCTGAAAGATGGACTGATGTTTGATCTGATTGATAGGAAGAGCTAGATGGAAATATCGGAAAATGTGGATCTGAGTAATGAACAGTTGAGCCATTATCAAGCAACCATTGAAAGATTTTTAATGAGGGTGACTCTCTTGCATCGTCAACATTTTCTTTATATGAGAGCCCCAGCAATAGAATCTTAGCAGATGAGAGAGAAAGATTTTTTTTATTAAGAATGCTTGCAATCTTATTTTGAACCCACGCAATTGTATTATTATTCATTTCTCCTGCAAGCTCTATAAATCTTGCAGATAATCCAAATTCTTTGGCTTTCCAGGACAAATAAAATGGATCAATAGGAATACAATGACCTCCCCAACCTGGACCAGGATAATAAGGCACAAATCCAAAAGGTTTGGTTGCTGCTGCTTCAACCACATCAAACGCGTCAATATTCATGGCATCACAAATAAATTTAAATTCATTTATAAGCCCTAGGTTTACCGCGCGATATGTATTTTCAAGTAGCTTTGCTAACTCTGCAACTTTGAGTGATTGAACTATCACTACTTCATCAAAAACAAGATTATATATAGCTTCGGCTTTTTTTGAACACTCTTCAGAAAAGCCACCCAGTAGCTTTGGAATTGCTGATTGCTCAATATCTCCCCCAGGGTTTTCTCTTTCTGGAGAAAACACTAAATGAAAATCTTTGCCAATCTCAAATCCACATTCCTGTATTAATGGAGCTAGTACTTCATCGCATGTTCCGGGATAAGTAGTGCTTTCCAAGGAAAGAATTTGATTTTTTTTTAGATAAGGAGAAATTCTTTCAATCACTGATATGACATATGAAAGATCAGGATCATTATTCTTAGTTAAGGGAGTAGGGACGCAGATAATTATTGCATCAGCCTTGCTAACTTCTGAGTAATCAGTGCTAGCTATTGCACCATTATTAAGCGCTTGTTCAATTTTACTATTACCAAAATGTGTAATGTAAGATTTTTTTTCATTAAGTTGAGTAATTCTATCTTCATTAATGTCTATTCCAATTACTTTAGAATGAGCTGAAAAATTTATCCACAATGGAAGACCGACATATCCCATTCCCATGATTGCTACTGTTTTCATGAAAGTATTTTAAACTAATGTTAATCTTTTACAATCGCATCAGATATTGATCTAGCGATTGAAAGGCAGGATGTTAGACCAGGACTTTCTATCCCATGAAGAATAAATAAATTTTCTTGGCCATGTGAGACTTGATCAAGAATTTTGAAATCGTTAAAGCCATTATTTTCCATAATTTTCGGTCTTATACCAACATAGTCTGGTTCAAGGGAATAATTTCTAATGGATGGTAAATATTTCTCTATTGCAACATAAAAAGATTCCATATGCTCTGTTGAAAATTTATTTAATTCGTAAGATGGCTTATCAATTTCATGAGCATCAGGACCAAAAGTTATATGCCTTGCATCATGAGTATTAAATGTAATATGAATCCCGAGTGAGTGCTTCTCGGGAATTGGATAGATCAACTTATCAAATCTATCAAAATTTTTAGACTTGTAGTAGTGGCCGATATAAAACTTATTGTCTGGTATGTGTTTCTTTAAGAACATAAGATCTGGCTGCTCAAAAAACTTTGAAGTACTTAACCCCATACTGAATATAAGATTAGTTGATTCAATAATGAATTCCTGACCCTCGCAGCTGATCAGTGATTCAAAAAAATTATTCTTTATAGCAAAGCTGGTTAACTCAGTCCTTGTAGAAATTTGGCAATGATTTTGTCGAGCAATAAATTCTAATGAATCAGCAAAATTATGAACATCAACGATACCGCTGGATTCTAATTCTATGCCTTCAGAAAAAGAAAGAGACTGATATTTGCTCATGTCTTTAGCTGATAAAGAGCGATAGTTAATATCCTTTGACTTGCACAGATTGATCAGATTAGTGAGTTCAGATAATTGATCTTTACTGGCAACTATAAATTTTCCACACTTTTTATGGGATATATCAAATTTTTTACAATGCTCATAAAGCATTCTATTTCCTTGCATAGAATGTTTTTCTTTTAAAGATTCGTGAGGATAATATATTCCTGAATGAATCACACCAGAATTCCTAGAAGAAGTTTCTTCGATTAAGTTATAATTTTTTTCTACAAGTATAGTGTCATCATGCTTGCTAATCTCTGATGCCAGAGCTAATCCAACGATGCCTCCGCCAACTATAAGTGTATCGGTATAGATTCTTTCAAGCATATTAGATTAATGGGGCTCTAAGAGTTGGATTTATACCATTTGAACCAGTCAATAAAGCGATCAATTCCCTCGCTAAAAGAGATTGTGGGCTCATAGCCCAATAGGCTATTAGAAATACGCAGATCAGCATGAGTAGACTCAATTTCATTAAGAGTTTGATGATGCTTTATAATTGCTCTTCTACCCAGCCTCTCTTCAAGTAAACCTATTAATTGAATTGTTCGAACTGGATAATCATTTCCAAGGTTGAATATCTGATGTGTGGCCAGTGAGTCTAATTGGATGGCTTCAATGCTAAGATTTATACCCTGAACAATATCATCAATATATGTCATATCTCTCTCCATCTCTCCTTTATTATTAAGTATTAGCTCATTTTGAGAAAAAATAGCATCTGCAAAGGTGAAATAGGCCATATCTGGCCTGCCCCATGGACCATAAACTGTAAAAAATCTTAAGCCAATGGCAGATAAATTATTTTGAGCAGAGTGAATATATGCAAGATTTTCATTAAAAATTTTTGAAGCTGCATAGAAAGATTTTGGAGTAGATATACTTTGATCCTCTGAGAAAGGTATGCTATTGGAATCACCATAAACACTACTGCTAGAAGCATAAATCAACTTTTTTATACTATTTTTATTACAAAAATCAAGGACTGAATTAAATCCGCTGATATTAGAGTGAATATAATGAGAAAATTTACTTGCTGGCAGTCTGACTCCAGCCTGAGCTGCTAGATTAATAAATAAGTCAATATTTAAATTGGGGTTCAGCTCATCCAGTTGATTGAGATCCTTTTTAAAAAAAGTAAAATTTTTATATTTTAATAAAACATTAAGCCTAGATTTTTTGAGAGTCACAGAATAGTAGTCGTTTAAATTATCTACACCTATAACGCTATAGCCCCTGCTACAAAGATCGAGCGCAAGATTGAAGCCAATAAAACCTGCAGACCCTGTAATTAGAATATTCATATTCAGAAAGTTTATCTCTTTATACTTCTTGCTCTCATGGTAATACCGTAGTGGTCTTCATATTCATGGTTTATTTCAAGATTAGCATCTATCATCCAGCTCTTAACCTCATCTAATGTATGCCTTGAGCATAATTGAGGATGATACCAATCATAATTAATAACATCACATTCGCTCTGACTTAATTGATCATTCCAGTAACATTTTAAAAAGAAGTGATAAATAAATCTTTGCAGATCATATTCACCAGCAGGCACATCAAGTAGCTCAATATTAGGAACATCAATTTTTATTTTAAGATCACTTAAAATTTTACCAAGCTCGGTAATTGGTTTCATTAACTCTAGGGCTTGATCATAATCAAGGTCACCAATTTTATCTCTGATATTATCATCAGCAAATTCACGAATAGCTGCCTTTTTCTTATATACATATATAGCTATTTCTCCACCTTCGGTCAATAAATTTGTAAGGTTTAAAAATGATTTTTTGGGATTAGCAGTATGATGTAAAACTTCTTGGCAATATATGAAGTCAAATTTAGGCAATTCTTTCAATGAACTTTCATCTGTAAGGTCAGCATAAGAAAAATGCATATTTGATCGATGAGAAAAATTCTCACTAGCGACTTCATGCGCAACAAGATCTACTCCATGAAATATTTTGTCGTGGTCTGTTGGAAGCAATGAGTCCATTAAAGCAATAATTCTTCCATTTCCACAGCCCGCATCAAGGATTAATTCTCGTGATTCTAAATATGCACTAAACTCATCTGCATTCTTATATCCATTCCTCTTTATAATCCAGTTAAAAGTGTTGCTGTCTTGATTGAGCGTATCTTCGAAGAACATTGAAGAATTTTTCTTCCATTTATCAGAAAATGATTGACTGGTATTATTACTTTCAGCTGTCATAATGAGTCTCTTTTATCCAGTTAGCCATTAATAAAATACCCTCCTCCAAGTCCACCATCGCCGAGAAATCCAAAACATCCTTTGATTTTTGAACACTAGGAATTCTAATTGCTATATCAGCCGATAATTCATCAACATGAGTTATTGTTGACTTAGAATTCAATACTCTACATACCATATGTGCTAAACCAAGAATTGTAATGACAGCTCTTGAGTTTCCTACATTAAAACTTTGACCAATTGCGCCTGGATTTTCAATGCATTTAATGATGCAGTTCACAAAATCATCAACATAACACCAAGCTCTTATCTGATTGCCGTCGCCATGGATTTGAATTGGCTCATTCTTTAATGCTTTTTTTATAAAGCCAGACATAGCTCCTTCTCCAGTTTGACCTGGCCCATAAACATTAAATGGTCTTACCGTCACCACAGGAAGCTGGTGTTCTGAAAAATATGCATGCGCTAAATGCTCTCCTGCTAACTTAGACACAGCATAAGTCCATCTAGCCTCTCCAGCAGAACCTGATACAGTTTGATCTGACTCCGCTGATCTAAAAGCCATAGACCCAAAGACTTCGGAAGTAGAGAAATCAAGCACTCGATCAGATACTCTGCATTCCAATGCTGCAGCTAGTACATTAGCAGTACCTATCATGTTAACTGTCATTGTTTTAACTGGACTTTTTATAACAGTATCAATTCCCGCAATACCTGCGCAATGAACAACAATTTCTGAGCCTCTCATGCCTTCAATCAAAGCATCTAAATCTCTTACATCCCCTTTAATAACAGTAAGATTTCGATGATTATTAGCCGAGCTGGCTGAAAGCGTATCTCTGGTAAAATTATCAAATACCGTCACTTTGTTCTCATCCAGAACACTATCGAGTATTTTATTGGCAATAAAACCAGCTCCACCAGTAATAAATATTTTTTTATTTTTAATCATAGTTATTTTTTAAATTTTTTTAAGGCTTCAAAAACAGCTTTGCATTCTTTTGTTGACATTGAACCAAATAATGGCAGTACTAGTCCTTTATTATAAGCTAATTGAGCATTAGAATAATTTTTTTTATCCAAGTTATATTTTGTTGCATAGAATTTAGTAAAAGGTATGCATTGCGCGCCATAAGTCGATTGAATTCCTTTGGATAGAAGATGTTTGATTAATGCATCTCTTTTAACGTCATGTGCAATGATCAGGTGATAGCTTTGAAAGGAAGGTTCTGTGTTTGCAATGAGAGGGGGTTTTGTGATCCAAGATAAATCGAGTATTTGGTTATACGTTCTACATACCTTTTCTCTTTTTTTTGTAATACTGCTCAGTCTTTTTACTTGCCCCTTAACCAAAGATGCTTGAATGTCTGTCATTCGGTAATTAAGTCCGGCGTGAGAAAATTCAGGGCCTTTTTTCGTGGATGTGATCCCATGGTTTCTTAATGACTTAATTAAGTTATATTTTGCTTTATTCTTTACTACTAAAAGACCTCCCTCGCCTGATGTAATTGATTTTCTTGGATGCAATGAAAAGGAACCGAAATCACCAAAAGTACCTACTGATTTATTTTTAAATTTTGCGCCTAGCGCACATGCACCATCCTCAATGACAACCAAGCCATATTTTTTAGCTAGCAAAAGAATTTTATCCATTTCTGCTGGCATCCCAAATTCATGAACTGGTATGATTGCTCGAGTTTTTTTATTTATTGCTTGCTCAATTTGATCGACATCTATATTGAAAGAATTAATATTTATATCAACAAAGATAGGTTTTGCTCCAACCAACTCAACTACATTAGCAGTTGCAATATAAGAGAAAGCGGGCACAATCACTTCGTCCCCAGGTCCGATTCCGCTTGCTATTAAGGCAAGATGCATGGTTGCGGTGCCGCTGGTCACAGCTAAAACTTTATCTGAACCAATTAGGTTTCCAACTCTCTTTTCTAACTCTTCAACTTCTTTGCCTTGAACAAGCATTCCGGATCGAAGGACGTGATTGACATTGCTAATATCTCTTTCTGTAATTGGTAATTTTGTTAAAGGAATTTTCATAGCTATCTTAGGTTTAATTTTAAAACATATTTCACAGGATACATCATTAACCATAAATGAGTGGAGGCTGAAGCCGGAATCGAACCGGCGTAAACGGCTTTGCAGGCCGCTGCATAACCACTCTGCCATCCAGCCTTATTTTTTAAATGTTGCTATTGTATATGAAAGTCCTGTTTGTAAAGTAATTATTAGCGCTAAAAACAAAAAGAAGTTTCCTAAAAAAATCATCAACGCACTATTGAAATAAAGGCCGGTGAGAATCCAGCAGAATGTTACAAATTGCATAGTAGTTTTTATTTTCGCTAAAAATGTGACTGACGTTGCAGCCTCATTTCCATTTCTTGCATTAAAATCTCGCAAGGCGCCAACCCAAAACTCTCTTGCCAGCATAATACTGCCAAGAAATGCAATAAATATGCTATCAAGAGCGAATACAAAAGCCATTAATACAAATGTAATTAAGATCTTATCTGCAATTGGATCAAGAACGGCTCCTAATACTGAGGTCAGGGAATATTTTCTTGCCAAATATCCATCCCAGTAATCTGATGCACTTGCTAGTAATAATATAGACAGTGCAATACCGTAGCTTTGGAAAACTACAATTAAAAAGAAAATTATAGGACCTGCAATAATACGAAAATAAGTCAAAATCTGTATAAAATTATTCATTTCTTATTTAGGTGTTTGTGAATATTAATAGCAAGTTTAATACTAATTCCTCGAACTTTGCAGAGATCATTGATAGAGGCTGCACTGATCTTCTTAAGAGACTTAAAATAATTTAATAGGTTTTGCTTTCTCTGGAAGCCCAATCCATAGATTTCATCTAGCGCTGAGTACCTAATAGATTGATTTTTTTTCTTTCTATTACTGCTAATTGCAAATCTATGAGATTCGTCTCTAATTTGCTGAAGCAGATTAAATCCTGGGCTGTTTGTAGGAATTTCAAGAATACCTTGTTCTGATAATATAGTTTCTGTTGCCCTAACCCTGTTAGCACCTTTAACGATGCTTAAAATAATAGGATGATGCTGGTGCCTTTCTTTTAAAACCTTTAATGCTGCATTCAATTGAGCTTGACCTCCATCAATCAAGATAATGTCTGGTAAAGAATTTTCTACTGCTCTGTTAACCCTTCTTTCTAAAACATTCTCAAGGGATCCAATATCATTGCCTGCATAGAGCGCAGGAATGTTATAGAGTTTATATAATTTTTTTTCAGGGCCTTGATTAGAAAATTTTACCAAGGAGGCTACTGCATATTTTCCAGCATGATGACTAACGTCATAGCCTTCAATTAAAAGTTTAGTTTTATGCAATCCAAGATATTTAGAAAGATTTTTCATTGCATGATCGTATTTATCAGATTTTCCAATTTTATTTTCTATAACTTGATTAGCATTGAATATTGCTAGCTTTACAAGCTTCTTGGTGCTTGATGGAGTAGAGCATGAAATATTAATTGATTGGAAAAATTTTAGCTTAATTGCTTCTTCTATTAAATGTAAATTTTTTGGCTTCACTGTAAAAATAATTTTTTCTGGTAGTGAGAAAGTATTTTGATAGTAAGAAAATACAAGACTCTGGAGCAGATCATCTAGATCATCTAATAAGTTTTCTTTAAAAAAGTATGTTTTGGTACCACGAATTTTTCCGTCTCGTGCAGATAAAATACAAGCACCTGTTTTACCATGTTTTTCAACGCAAGCAAAAAAATCAATACTGCTTAGGTTAGTGGAGAAGGATTGCTCTTGCTGCAAAATATCTAAGCTTGCAATTCTTTGTTTGAGTTCTTGAGCTTTTTCAAAATTACACTCATCTGCAAGTTTTTTCATTTGCGATAACATAAGATTTCTAGATTTTTTGCCTGTGGAAGCAAGGTAACTCTGGGAAGAGGAAACATCAGTGCTGTAATCTATCTCACTAATGTGTTTAACGCAGGGCGCAGAACATCTTTGCATTTGATGCTCTATACAAGGCCTAGATCTATTTCTAAAAGTGCTATTACTGCAGTTCCTAATTTGATAGATCTTTTGCAAATCTTTGATAGTAGATTTAACAGCATAAGCACTTATAAAAGGACCAAAATAATCTTTTGAAACCGCATGTTTAGATCGCTTCATGCTGATGCTAGGAAATTTATCGCTCATTGAGTAATGAATGTATGGGTAAGTTTTATCATCTCGAAGGAGGATATTAAAACGAGGTAAATTTTCCTTAATTAATGATTGCTCTAATAGCAAAGCTTCAGCCTCAGTTTGAGTTGAAAATGTTTCAATTCTATCGGTTAATAACTTAATCTGAGAAGTCTTGCGATCCTTGATTGATGATCCGAAGTATGATGTGACTCGTTTTTTTAAATTAATTGCCTTGCCAATATAAATAATTTTATTGTCTGCAAAGAATTTATAAATACCTGGTGTTTGAGGCACTTGCTTCAGATCAAGCGTCATTTTTTCAGAAATTTTTGAGCAGCTTTCTTTCCAGCCGCAACTCCAAATTGATCAAATGGATTGATCTGCAGCAAACTAGCTGTAACAAACACTCTGTGCTCCCAGGTTGCCAGTAAAAACCCTAATTCTCTTAGCGACAATTTTGGTAAAACAAATAAATTTACTGGAATATTCCCATTGGTCAGTTCCAGCAAATTAGAAGATTGATTTTGGGGAGAGGATAAAAGAGATGCTTGACCTTGAGCCTGAGCATTGCTTAGAGGGCTTTGAGTCTCTGGGCTATAAATAATATCAGCTGAACACTGGGCGGTGCCTTGATGAAGCAGCTGAAAATATGAATGTTGCGCCGTAGAGCCAAAGCCACCAAAAATTGTTTGCCCAGTTTCGTGAAAAATAGACTCTGCATTAGAAGGCTTTCCAAGAGACTCCATCTCAAGTTGCTGAACATAATTTGCAAAGGACCTAAGCTGCCAATTATAGGTTAAGACTACTCTATTTTTTTTATTACAAAAATTACTAAACCAGATATCTGAAAAAGCTAAGGTTTTAATTAATTTTTGATACTTTCTTGCATCTGTCGAATTCCCAGATAATAGGCTGTCTGCAATACCGCCCCCCTCAAGGAAGCTCATGAAATTATTTTCTATTCCAGCGGTCAAGGATATGGGAGACCAAATAGAGTATCGCCCTCCAACTGATACAGGAAAAGGGATTATTGATGCCTCACTAAATCCCAAGGCTCTTGCGCCCTCAGAGTTAGCTGTTATAACAATTGAATTTCTTTCATTTCTATGTTTTCCCAGCCACTTAAGACAAGAAAGAGTCTCGTCAGTAGCAAGGGATTTTGAGGCAAAAATATATAAATTTTTTTGGCCTAACAAAGGTTTTACTATTGCATTGAATTCATGTTTATCTGGCCCAGAAACAAAAGAATAGTTGATATCAGATGCAGGGTTTAATAAGAATTCTTGGAGAAGCTTGGGGCCTTCATAAGACCCTCCAATACCAAAAGTAATAATATTTTGATATTTGTCTTTTTTAATTTGCTTTAACAGTGGAGCGCATATTTTTTTAAAATTAAACTCTGGAGTTGGATCTGAGCATCTATATCTGTGATGAAGAGCCGGCCTATTTTCAGTTTCATTGACAATGGCTCCATTCAAAAGACTTCGAATGGAGTCTTGAATCTCTAGCTCATCAAACAAGGCATCAAATAGCTGATATTGATCAGTTGAAAAATTGCTTAAATAAGATTTATATTCCAAGAAATCTGACTTATAAGAAAAGGAAAATTTTTTTCTTTGAGGGGCTTGTTTAGATGCTTTATTTAAAGCATTAAATATCTGCTGTGCTCTTTTTTTATTCATTGATAGATTGATCAAAATATTTTAAAGCTTTAGCTACATTTGAGGCTTTAGAGATAGGTCTGCCGATAACCAAATATGAAGCACCATGCTTAATGGCTTCATTAGCAGTCATAGTCCTAGACTGATCATCGCTTACTGAAATGTCTCGAATACCTGGAGTGATTTTAAGCATCTCAGGAGAGAGAATATCTGCAGCTAAATCTAGCTCTAATGGAGAGCAAACTATTCCATCTATGCCAGTTTCAGTCGCTAACTTAAATAACCTGGCAACCTGATCTGAAGTCGTGCTTTGAAATAATGCTGTGGTATCTTCATCATTTAAGCTGGTTAAAACAGATACTCCTATTATCTTGGTCTTGATAATCTTTGCCGCAGCCATAGCTGAAGTTATCATTTTTTTACCGCCAGATAGATGGATAGTCAGTAGCTCAATACTGCAGCCCTCAAAGCCCAATATGGTCTCATGGACAGTATTAGGGATATCATGCAATTTTAAATCAAGAAAAATTTTAAACCCACGCTGATCCGCTAGTCTAAGAAAATCTTTACCCAATGCATTGAAAACTACACTTCCTATCTTCACCTTGCACAGCTCTGGATTTAACTGATCCAGGAGAGCCACGGCATCTTCATGGTCATATGCATCAATGGCAACAATTATCTTAGGGTCAATCATGACTCGTGAGTAATTTATCCGATGCTTTAAAATGCATAGTTGATGTCTCACCAAGATATGAGACTTCCTTGGTCTTGGGATTAACAAATTTTCTTGGTCTAATATTCTTCTTTGAAAATACACCAAAACCTCTAATTTCTATCCTTTGATCTAGGGCGGCATGATTAATAATTTCTTGAAGCAAGATGTCCACCGCCTCAACAACAGTTTCTTGATTAAGATCTGAGAATTTTCGCTCCATTTGAAGAATTAAATCTGATTTATTAAAAGAATTTATAGAAAGGCTCATGTTTAGTTTAAATAGTTTTTTGCTTTTGTTGTTGCTGTAAATCTAACTTTTTTTCGCGATAAAATGGGGAAAGTTTCCATTGTCCTCGGATTTCTGCCTGACCTTGGTTTGGTCTGAAAAACTTCAAAAGTTCCAAATCCTGAAAGTTTCACTATTTTAGAGTCCCGAAGTGATTTTTTAATCGTACTAAAAAATTCATCAACCAATAAATCGGTTGTCTCTAGAGTTAAGTTTAATTCTTGTTTTAGCTTTTGACTCAGATCTTTTTTGGCGAGACTCATTATCTAATCTTTGCTTTAAATGCTTTGTTTAAAAGGTGGAATGCTTTATCCATCGAAGTGTTAATCTCAGACTCTTTCAGGGATTTAACTGGGCTTTGAAACATAAAGCGTAAAGTCAGACTGATGAAGCCATCCGGAATCCCCTTTCCTTCAAAAGTATTAGCAAGAGCCAGGCTATGAAGAAACTTAATCTTGCTATTTAGTAAAACTGTCTCAATTTCAGCATACGAATAAGATTGATTAATTAAAATATTTAAATCTCGACTTGATGATGGGAATTTACTCACAGGCTTTAATCTCAGATCCGGTAACCTGGTAGAAATTTTCTCTGGATATATCTCAAAGCCAAAAGCTGGATTCTTAATAAGCTTTTGAGTTGAAGCAAGGTTTATCTCTCCAAGCATTCCAATTTTATTCTTACCTACCACTATATCCATAGCATTTGCAGTAAAAATAGCTGCTGAAGCATTAGGCACAAGCTGAACAGACTTGACTCGTAGAGTTTCAAGTAATTGCAATACTTCTGCTTTCAACGAATACAGATCGTATTGAAAGGATTTATTACTCCATGTTTTTTGTAATTCATGAAAGTAAATCAACCCTGAGATATGAGACTCTTGAGCGAAACCATTTTTTATTTTACGAAATACATTGCCGTGTTCAAAGAATTTAATTGCTGAATGCCCCTTCTTTACATTGAGATTGATGGCAGAAAAAAGTGAGCCAAATAAGCTGCCACGCATTAATGGCTCATTTTCATTAATAGGGTTTGTCAGTTCAGCTGGAGTCCACTCATTTGAATTTAATGCATGGAAGGTCTCAGTTGAGACAAAAGGCATGTGCATAAGTTCTTTAAAGCCTCCAGAAACTAAACCACCTTTTAACTTTGCAGATACAGAATGATCAGTTACTTTTGCTACCGGTCCAGATTTAGGAGGATTAATTGGGATATTGTCATAGCCATAACACCTTAAAATTTCTTCATATAAATCTTCCTCAAGCTCCATATCAAATCTATGACTTGGTACCTGGAACTTAAGATGAACAGTCTTGGCGGGCATGGAAGTAAAACCTAGAGTCTCTAAGAATGATTTAATTTTTTTGGAAGACAATAAAAGTCCAGCGAAACTATTAAATCTCTCTACATTCAAAGAAATAGCTCTGGGTTTTAATTTTGCTGAGCTTCCCTCATAGCAACCAATGGAATCATATTGAGCTATCTCTTTTAGTAGAAAAAGAAATCTTGCAAGAGCTTGCTGTTGAAGTTCAGGATCAACACCTCTCTCAAATCTATGAGAGGCATCAGTTGCTAGGCCGTATTTTCTTGCCTGGTTCGCTATCTTATCTGGATTAAAAAATGCAGCCTCTACAGCGATGCTCTTTGTGCTCTTTGACACGGAGGTTTCATGCCCTCCTATGATGCCAGCAATCGCCTGAATACCTTTTTGATCCTGAATAGTTAGAGATGAAGGTTCGATAATTTTGGTGTCGCCACCAATGGCTTGGAATGGTGTTTTTTTTGAAACGGGGAATAGGATATTCAGAGGAAGTTCAAGATGATCAAAATCAAATACATGCATTGGCGCACCCATCTCAAGCATCACATAGTTTCCTAGATCAACAAGGGGATGAATAAGAGGAACGCCTGCTGCTATAAGAAAATTACGCTTCTTTTTATCTAACTCTTTAACTGAGTGGAGTCCTCGAACTAGCATTAATTGATAATTACCACATCCACTCTTATCAATTTTATTAATAATAGTTTTATCCTTCTGAAAAGTAAGTTTTTTGTAGTGCGATTTATCCTTGAAGACCTTGGACTGCTGAGCTTGAAACTCTCTCTGCAAACCTCTTAGAGACAATACATCTCCACGATTAGGGGTGATATCAAAATCAATAATTGGGCCATCAGACTCACATTCAAAGCCAACTTTTGTAAAAACATCTGTGAGTTTTACTTGCGAAAGATCAGTGGATAGATAATCCTTTAGGAATGAATACTGAACTTTCATGATGAGAATTGATTTAAAAAATCTAAATTAGATGCGTAAAAATCTCTAATATCATCTACTCCATAATACAGCATGGCAAGTCTCTCAATTCCCATGCCAAAAGCAAAACCACGATATTTTTGCGTATCAATATTGCAGCCTTTCAACACATTCGGATGAACCATCCCACAACCCAAAACTTCTAACCAGCCGTTATCACCAAATTTAATATCAACCTCAGCAGACGGTTCTGTAAAAGGAAAATAAGAAGGCCTAAATCGTACCTCCATTTTTTCATTAAAAAAGTACTCTAGAAAATTAATGATAATTCCTTTTAAATCTCCAAAATTTATATTTTCATCAACAACCAAACCTTCAATTTGAGTAAACATAGGTAGATGTGTTGTGTCTGAATCACACCTATACACTCTCCCTGGAGAAAGCATATACAAAGGCAGCGGCTCTCTTAGCATTGCATGAATTTGAGAATTAGAAGTATGAGTTCTTAGCAAGTACTCAGATTTTTTACCTGCATTTAAATAAAAGGTGTCGTGCATCTGCCTGGCTGGATGGTTTTCAGGGAAATTTAATGCCTCAAAGTTAAAGAAATCAGTTTCAATTTCATTACCCGAAAAGACTTGATAGTTTAAAGGTGAGAAATAATTAATCACTCTGTGTGAAATTTCTGCGATAGGATGCTCGGCTCCAACGAAATAGGGGTCTGCTGGAAGAGTCGTATCAAGAAGGCTTACATCCGTTGTAGCTTGTAGACCTTCCAATGCAACTTCAAATACATGATTTAACTTGCTTTTTAAGATATTTAACTCTTTAGCAGCAGCGACCTTAGAATCAGGATCAAGAGATTTTAATTCAGCAAAAGAAGAAATGATAAAGGACTTTTTACCAAGATACTGCGATCTTAGTTGAAAAAATTCAGCCTCTGATTGAACGGATTTTAATTTGAGTTTGGCTGTATCAATTAAATCCTGAGGGATTTGCATGAGAACATTATACCCTGACTTTTTCTACTATTTTCTTAAATGTCTCAGGGTCT
>Ga0209709_10000309_pt1 | contig 46644 bp, 35 predicted proteins | sample ArcticOcean_MG_C_2_FD_187435 | JGI IMG/M metagenome (GOLD analysis project Ga0209709, IMG submission 187435) | Marine microbial communities from western Arctic Ocean - ArcticOcean_MG_CB4_136 (SPAdes) (version 2) | ecosystem: Environmental > Aquatic > Marine > Oceanic | place: Arctic Ocean... | reverse complement strand
GAAGTATTAGGCGAAAAGCTCTCCTTTCGGCGCCAATGAATATAATCATCTCTTATTGAAAGGCGCCGAGAGAGAGATTTGAATCCGACATGCTTCACAATCAGCATTATTCAGCGAAGTATTAGGCGAAAAGCTCTCCTTTTGGCGCCAATGAATATAATCATCTCTTATTGAAAGGCGCCGAGAGAGAGATTTGAACTCCCGCGTCACAGGGACAGTGGATTTCGAATCCACCGCAATACCGGGCTATGCGATCTCGGCCGCAGATGTCCGGTTTAGCGCCACCGTCATAAGCATGGTGTTATCTCGGAGTGGTATGGAGATACACCTCAAAGGTCGTGACTACGATGTCAAATTAGAGATCGATGGGGAACGAACAGTGCGGTTGGCATTGGTCGAGGCTGGAATACTTCCTTCAACGGTTATCGTCAGCTATGATGGGACGATTTTACCACACGCAACTGTGCTTTCTCAATCGGTAAAACTCTTGGTTACAACCATCTCGTCAGGTGGTTAATCTCGAGCCACACGTTCAGTGATGTGGAATTTCGTATTTTTTGAAATGTTTCCACGGATTTCAACAGCCCAAGCGTCCAAACTGATGTTTGCAACAACAACAGTATCCCCAATTTCTGCCAAATTATACTGAGTGCCCCAGTCGTTGGCCCATCCTTCGACTTTCATCGCACCCGTCGCATCTAAAATCATGGCACCCTTGCGGTGCCATTCCTTTCCATTACGCCCAATACCTCGCTTTTCAAAGCGATAAATGAGGCGTCCGGATACGTTCCATCGCGCACGGAATTCCAACAAATCGGAACCAACTTCACCTTTTGAAGCAGGAACTATGCAAGCATGCGGGTCGATTTTGAGTTCAATTTCACCCTTCCAGTTTGCGCTCGGAATCACGTTATCCAATTTTACTTGGTCTCCTTTCGCAATATTTGGGGGCCAAGAAGGTTCGCCGTCTTGATGTTGGTCGACCAAGAGAATGACCTTGGCGAAATGATTGCCCTGTGAAATGGTGATGCGAGGCCGATGCCCCTCTCTGGCCCCGATGACGCTGAAGACTTCGCCAACAAACGTCATCCGAGGGTCAAGGTCACCAATTGGCGTGAGATCAAAAGAAGTGGGAGTCCCTGGTAATTGCACAGAGCCACCTTCGGGGAGAAGGTCGTCGCCTTGGCCACCTGGACAAATCGATGCCCAATCACAACGTGAGCATCTTATCTCTTTTGGCGCTTCTATAGCGATTCCACCGTCTTTGAAACCTCGAACCGGTGAAGGATCTGGTGGACATTCCTCAAGTGAAGGCGTTTTTTCTCGGAGTTGGTGCCACATTGATTCAAGTTCAGATTCCATTTCCGTCATTTCTTTAACGGTTGGGCATGGTATCGATTTGATTGAATCGGCACCGAGATACCATATTTCAAGTGCATCGACTTGTTGCTTCTTTTCATGGGTAATCCACCACAGCATCGCATACATGCGCAGTTGTTGGACATAATTACCAGAACGATCACCTCGACCAACACTGGCTTTCAAATCGACGATGTTGATTCGACCATCCCAACGATAAATCAAGTCATATTCACCTTGGAACCAATGTTCGGGATGTACTGCATTCATGGCAAAACTACCTGCATTTGGGTCAACAAACCAAGGCCGGGTAATTTCCCAAGCCTCAATCAAACTAACATCGCCATTTCTTGAAAGTGGATGGTGATTGGAAAGTGTGTAGCGGCGAGCATCGGGCGAGGGCCATTCGGGTCGTTGACCTCTACGCCATTCTTTGAGGCCTGGTCCACCGTTTTGGTCAAGGCAGCGTTGAACTTCATTCAAATGAAACTCGAGGCCGTTGATGCACATTTTGAGACAGTAATCAGGGTTGACTGATTTCCAATCACCTGCTTTTCGTTCATCTTTTTCCCATTCTTCTTTCATCGAATTAAGCGCAACATGAAGATGAATCTTCAATCGACTGGCCGCCCATTTCCGAAGGCCATCGATATCCGTTGGCAACATATCATCTGGTAAAGCCAACAGACGTTCTGCAGGCCAAGGGTCGAGGCTTGAACGGCTTGGAACGCCGTTATCATCCAATGGAATAGCCGAAAGTGTGTCTGAGGAGGCCTTGGCAACCAAGATTGCTGGAGACTCCATCAACATGCGACAAATCGCTTCTTCAACAGCTCTCCCGACGAACAAGACCGGTATTTGAGGCATTTTGAAGCGGCGAACTTTCTCATAAAACCAGAGACGGGGGCATGCACGGTATGCATTGACCTGACTTGCCGAAAGTCGGTTATATGGGCCGACAGAATCTTCAGAGGAGGTAACAAGACTTACCGGCATACCATCGAGTGTTTTGTCGAATGTTCTTGAACCCTACTCTCAAGAAGTTTAATCTTTTACTTGGAGACGCGTTTTTCTTGAGTCGATTCGAAGTTGAGGTAATCCGGCCCTCCAGCCCATTTCTGCAGCCAGTAATTTGAGTGTCTGACCAGGCCGCAGCGCTTCCATTTGACCCGTAATGCTCGAACCAAAAGAGGCGATCTCAACGACTGAATTTCCATCCCAAAGGTGAACATTGAGCATGGTCCATGGCTTTGCATCCAATCGCACTCCTGAGCGCTTGCGGACACTGAGAACAACGCCTTCGACGTTGGCTCGTGTGCGAAGTAAACCAATTCGAGTGGTTCGTTCCGAAAGTGGGATCGGTGTGTGCTCGAATTCTTTTGCTGCATCCCCTATAGGGATAATTCGAGTTCGGGAATCGACATACAATCGAGGCGCTCCACGCCAGACTCCTGGCAACGCATCCAAAATCACAAGTTCTCCATTTGGCTGATTGTGGAGAAGTGGATAAGAACCCGGTTCACTCTCTTCAACTGTAATTTGTGCACCTCCAGCAACAAGCATTGCCCCCAAAACGGGCTCTCCGAAATGATTTGGCAATGGGCCCCATGCTCCAGTGAACTTTCCTTGGACACTTACTCGAACTGGGATTTCAGATAAGGGTTCGCTGGGAACCGTGAGTGGGATTTCTCGTAATGGGGTGATTTCTGAAAGTAATTCATCCCCAAACCAATTTCCTTGTTCATCTCGAGCGAGGCTGCACCAATGGCAACCAGCAGCGCTGCCATCGCAGGCTTCAGTTGGAAGTACGGGCATGGCAGCCGGTCCTGAACCCATTTTTTGCATTTCAGTATTGATTTGAGAAAACTCTACCGTCATTTTAGCGTATTCATCTGGTTGGGGTGCATCATACGGTACACGATGAGGACCATTGAGATACCAGCCCTCCAAGCCATCAATACATTCGCCATCGTGTGTTTCATGCCAAAGCCAAGCATAGAAGCGAAGTTGGTGCTGAAGAGATTCGGCAAATCGAGAACTTGGGTCGCCGGATTTGATATCGACTAAGCGAATCCGACCATCCCATCTGAGCACAAGGTCAAGTTCACCAGCAGCCCAACGTTCAGGATGAAACAATCGTTGAGGTTGATGGACACGCGGGTCTTTCGTCCATGGACGAGCGAGTTCTAATGCTTCATTCCAAGTAACTGGTGAGCCGGATGGTTGCCATTGCATAGTTTGCTCTTCAATGGCCCAGGAGCGTAAATCATGATTTCGAACTTTATCAGGCACAGGGAAATACGGTTCATCACCCCAAGCAGGCGAAGGAATGTCGAATGGAGATTCACCTTCTCGGTGTAATTCCAAGTACGGCCCACCATTTTCCTGATAACAGGATTCCACCTCCTCAAAAAGCAACATTAGGCCGTTTTCAAGACGAGCGAGAAAAGATTCAATTTCAACATCTTCCCATGAGGTCCCAGATTCATACCAAATCCCTTCATCCCAGAGAATACGTCCCGCATCAAGTGCTTCTTGGGCAGCCTTTGGGAGCAGAGTATTCATCCATTCTTTCAATTCTGATAGCGTTTCAATATGTACTGTTGGACGTTGCATCATCAAACTACAGAATGCATCCTCAAGTACAATTCCAATCACTTGGGATGGCCGCAATGGTCCTGAAATCCCAACTTTAGAACCAAGGAACCATTGACGTTTACAACGAAGAAAGGTGGTCAAGCCGCTCGCAGAAATTCGTGAACGTGAGCGCCCCAATGGGCCTCCAAGTGGTGGTATTCCTACGGGCATTGTATCATCAGCCTCTCAATGGTCAAAGGAATAGAAGTCTCCGACTCCTCGTTGTTCTCGGTCTTTTCGACTTTCGATTTTGTTGATTCGTGGACGCTTTGAATCATGATCACGCCGGAACGTGACGTTGACTCCTTCAAGGAAACGATTCATTCCTTCACGAAGTTTGAACGGGCCTTCCGCCTTACCGTGAATTCCACCTTCGCCTTCAAAGACAAGGAGAGAATCGCTCACGATATCAATAAAGTAAACATCGTGGTCAATGACAAATGCTGATTTCTCATTGGCTTCCATCGTTCTTCGTATTGCCTTCGCAGCCTCCATTCGAGCGTTTGCATCAAGGTGGGCTGAAGGTTCATCCAACAGGTAAAGGTCGGCATCTCTTCCAAGGCAGATTGCGATAGCAACGGCTTGGCGTTCACCTCCAGAGAGTTTCTTAACTCGTTTTGGAAGTAATTGGTCAACACCTAATGCACGAATGACGTTGACATTGTATTCACCAACACGCCACTTTGGACCAATCTCGCTGTCAAGCCATAGTTGCACACTGCAATCCATGTCGACATCGATGTGTTGAGGCTTGTATGAAACCGTCGCATTTTCAGTGACCCATCCTTCATCGTAACCGTGTTCACCTGCTAAAATTTTGATCATCGTAGTTTTGCCTGTGCCGTTTGGACCGACGACACCAACCACTTCTGAACGATGTACTGCGCCTTCGCCTGTGGTGAGTTGGAACTCGCCAAGTTTCTTCGAAAGGCCACCCCAAGAAACGACTTCACTGCCAGTTTCAGATACACGGTCACTGTGATTAAGGAACTTGATTGGTTTATCACGAATACGAACATTTTGTTCTGGCAAGAAACCATCGAGATAGGTATTGATGGCTTGGCGAGTCGTTCGCGCGGGTGTGAAGATTCCAAAAGCACCCTTTACACCATAGACGATGTGGACCAAGTCTGCAAGTACGTCGAGAACTGCGAGGTCGTGTTCAATTACAATCACACGCTTTGTCTCTGCTAATTTTTGTATGATTCTTACAATACGCATACGTTCGTGAATATCCAGATAGGATGAGGGTTCGTCGAAGAAATAAACATCCACATCACGCAACAGTGTAGCACAAATTGCCATTCGTTGTAATTCACCGCCAGAAAGTTGCTGTACAGTTCGGTCGAGCAAGTGGTCGATTGCCAGTTCTTTGGTCAGCTCTTCGAACATGTTCCTCTCGTCCACCCTTGTAAGCAAGTCTCGGACTGTGCCTTGGATTTTCTTTGGTAAGCGATCGACATTCTGTGGTTTCAAAGCCACTTTGATGTCACCCTTTTCAACCGAAATAAAGAAATCTCGTAATTCGCCACGGGGAAGTGATTCAATAATATCATCCCAATCGGCATCTTTGTTCATCCAATCGCCAAGGTTGGGGACCATTCGACCTGAAAGTGCATTGATTGCAGTTGATTTCCCCATCCCGTTTGGCCCAAGAATTCCAACGACACTTTCCTTCGAAGGTGTTGGTAAACGAAACAGACGGAAACCATTCATAGAATACCGGTGAATCATATCGGTTTCCAGTTCACTTGGCAATTGTTCGATAATTAAAGCATCATGCGGACATTTGTTAATACAAATACCACAACCGATGCAGAGGCTCTCAGAAATGTGAGGTTTACCAGTCTTATCATCCATGATGATGCATTCTTGACCGTTACGAACCGGTGGGCAGAAAACTTGACATTCATCGTTGCATTTCTTCGGTTGACAATGATCTTCCTTTAGAACTGCGACTCTCATTCATCCACCTCCTTGTTTGCTTCAACGATTGATTTTTATTCAGACTTATGGAACTCACGCCCAAAAAGCCTCAACAAACAGAGGTTTGTCCGACATTGGGCAAAACCCAATGGATTTCAAATGAGACCCTTGAGGTGCTCGTGTCCTTGAATCAAGCGGACGGTGCATGGAGTAGGGAACTTCATGCTGGCCTTGCGCATTGCATCACGGGCAGTGAGGTAGTGCTCTGGATTGACTTGCAAAGACATAACTCGTTGTCCTCGTCTGACACGAGCGGCTGTTCCGACATTCTTTCCGAATGCGCAGCGCATTCCTTGAGAAACACGGTCAGCACCAGCACCAGTTGCTTGCTTATTTTCACGAAGCACGTGATGAGGGAAGGTGTGGACTCGAAGAGCGTAGCCTTGAGTTCCTGCAATATTACGGATGGTGGAGTTTGAAATAACACGGGCTGCTTCAAGGGCAGTGTGTCGAATTTGACAGTCGTTGTCAGCACGGAGTTCCATGATGACTTTGAACTGCCCAGTCTCAGCAGCAACACGGTTTCCTGAGTGGAATGACTGAATTCTGTTGTTCGGAACACCGCCAATGTACTTACGGCGGGTATAGGCAGGCCCCTTAAGGCGGCGATACATTGATGCTGGTTTACGTGCCATGATACTCTCTCCAAGCATTCTTGCCACCTATATTCCCTTTATCATCTCTCCGCCTCAAGCCTTGCCGCAAGAAATCCCGAATTAGAGAACAGATACTTGGCTCATGGTTCGATAAAAGGTTTCATGTGCTCGTTTCGCATCCTGTAATCATGGCGAAGGGTTGGCGCGGTCTTCTTGAAGAAGAATCGGAACATCAATGGCTTGCTATAACCGGCTTTTTCGTCTTTATAATTATCGGCGCTCTCGCCATACAAGGCACATCCTCGCTCCCTGGTGTCGAATACAGAAGTAATGGACTCGATGCAGTCGATGGACGAGTATTGGACATTATCTACGGTGATTCTGGCACCTACACCGCTTTAATCCTCGGCGATGAAGGTGGAATTATCTTGCATCAAGATGATGCGGGTATCCTCAATGATATCGGTGCAAATTATGATGATGTGTTAGGAATGACATTCATGACTGAACTGCACGACGGAAGTATTGTTGTCTCTCCTTCAAACAATACCCTTGAAATCATCCATGTCAATGCTGAGGTATCACAACGCACCATTCTCCCTCTCAACAGCAACCAAGAAGTTTTTGATGTCGTTGATGTTGCTGAACAACCAAATGGTGATTCGTACCGCTGGCTGATGGTTACCGATGAAGGAGACTCGACCAGTCTTCGTGGTTTTGGTTCCGTAGGCTCAGAACTTTTACCAGCTCAAGATGCTTTTGGAAATGCGACATTGACCGCTGCAATGGTGAATTCCGGCAACATCGCTTGGAATATGGTTGAAGCGTTAGATGATGGCACCTGGATTGCAATTGGTTTGACGACCAATGCCTTTGGTGCCGATGAAGATAGCCCTGCTGCACCAATAAAGCACCCCGTTATCGGCTTCATTTCTTGGTCGGCTGGACCTACCTCGCCAATGCTTACATCTATTGAAGAACTGGACAAGGGAGAGATTCACTCATTGGTTCGACTTGACAACGGAACTTTGCTTGCAGCAGGAACGGATTCGGCAGTCCATATCGCCAAAGACCGAACGACGACAACTGTGGACTTTTCCAGTGTTTCAGCAACACTCGATGAAAACGGAGCAGTTTGGCTGTTCGGAAGCGCAGGAAGTACCTCTGTCGTTCGTATGGTTGATGGCGTTGCTGAGAAAATGCCTTTGGCACAACCTTTGCTTTTGACGATCGAAACTTCAGATGTCTCTAATGATGTCGTTTATGCCTATGGGATAAATGCAAATGGAGACGCTGCAACCTACTCGATTGACACCTTAGCGATTGGCTCTATAGAGAGTGGGAGAGGTTTCTTGAACTTCCTTTTCGTCACTGCATCCACCGTCGTCATTGGTGTGATGTTGTGGACGGCATCTAAGCGAATACGGCAGAATCAATAATTCACGCTTAACGCTTGAAAACAACTGTTCTTTCAAGCCTGCGCGAGAACCTTCATGTGCTCTCGGCAATGACAGTAAACTCCAGCGAGAGCAAGGAGTGTATTGTGCATGGAAAAAAGGGGGATGATGGACCAATTTATGGACATCAAGGAGGAACATCCCGACACTATTCTTTTCTTTCGTATGGGTGACTTCTATGAATTGTTTCACGAGGATGCTGTGGTTGGTTCTGAAGTCCTCGGTCTCGCATTAACTTCACGTGATAAAAAAGCCGATAAGCCGATTCAAATGGCTGGATTCCCTTGGCATGCACTTGAAGATAATATACGGGTGATGCTCAAAGCAGGACACAAAGTCACTGTGGCAGAGCAAGAACAAGAACTCAGAGAAGGGGCGAAGTTACTGGAACGTATCGTTGCGAGAGTCTACACCCCAGGAAGTTTGTATGAGGAATCATTACTCGGTACAGATGAACGTTCCCTCTTGGTATCTGTAACACTTGGAAAGTCTGCACTTGGCCTCGGCATTGTCGACGCGTCTACAGGACAGGCATGGGCATCACACTTGAATGGCGAAGATCGATTTGCTCGAGCACTGGATGAAATCATGCGTTGGCGACCAACTGAAATCGTAGTTTCACCTCAAGATGCTGAAGATACTGCCTTGTGCGCCCTCTTCTCACACCTCGATAGCGTGCTCATCAGTCAGCACAGAGCCAGTGAAAATAAACGCAGGGATCGACTTGAAAAAGTCCTCAAAGTCGCTGATTTAGGGCATTTGGATTTAGATGACGCCCCACTTGCTTTGGCGGCTGCTGGTTTAGCCGCTGACTATCTTGCGACCATGCATATTGCTGATGAGATTCCACTTCGTGAGATCGAAATCATCGATGAATCTGGACACCTGGTACTGGACCAAACAACTTTGAGGAACTTGGAATTAACATCGACACTTGCTGGTGAATTCGAAGGCAGCCTACTTTCAACATTGAATGCATGCCGGAGTTCGATGGGAAGAAGATTGTTGAAAACTTGGATTCTACGGCCACTTTGCAATCTTGAAGCGATCAGTGCTCGCCATGAAGCAGTTGGTTCACTTTCGCGTTCTGCTCGACGCCTTGATGGGATACGAGAAGCGCTCCGTGGACTTCGAGATATGGAACGTTTGGCAACTCAACTCGCCTATAACCGTTCAAACGGTCGCGACTTACTGGCCGTTTCCGATGCCTTGGAACGTATGCCGGCAATCATCAACCTCTGCAACGAAACTGAAAATCCACTCTTAGGACACCTTTCTCATGAATTAGATGCCTTGAGCGACCTTGCAGAAGATATTCGCCGAACACTCGTCGATGAACCACCTCTCAGTATTCGTGATGGCTCATTGATCCGCCCTGGCTTACATTCGGCGATTGATGAACTCCGAGAGACTTCAGCATCCGGACATTCGTGGTTCAGTGATTTAGAATCCAAGTTACGTGCTGAATTGGAGATACCTTCTCTGAAAGTACGAATGAATCGACAAATTGGTTGGTTTATCGAAGTGACCAAATCCAATGAAGTAAAAGTTCCCGAAGAATGGCGCAGAAAGCAACAGATGACCAATGGTTCACGATACGTGACTGAGGAATTGTCACAAAGAGACGACCTATTGCTCACTGCTGATACCAAGGTCAAAGAGTTGGAATATCGCGAATTTACTTCTCTGCGTGAGCGGAGTCGAATACATGCACAAGCACTGGCGAATATTGCTGGTCGAGTTGCTGCAATCGATGTCCTCCAATGTTTTGCCTCTATCGCACGTTCCCGTTCATGGACTCGACCAGAATTAACCGACGGTCATCACTTCAAGGTGGAGGGGGCCCGACACCCAGCCCTCGAAATGCAATCTGGATTTGTCCCCAATGATATTCAAATGCAAAAGAAACGGAACTTCCTATTGATTACTGGACCGAATATGGGTGGTAAATCGACCTACCTTCGGACAACTGCGCTGCTGACTATTCTTGCCCAAACCGGAAGTTTTGTCCCTGCTAAGAAAGCAAGAATTGGATTAGTCGATCGTATATTTACTCGAGTTGGAGCAAGTGATGACCTGCGTCGTGGACGTTCAACCTTCATGATGGAAATGATTGAAGTCGCACACATTCTTCGGAGAGCAACTTCGCAATCTCTCGTTTTACTCGATGAAATTGGTCGTGGAACTTCAACGTTTGATGGTTTGTCAATCGCCTGGTCAGTGACTGAAGACATCTGTAAGAGAATTGGCTCGCGCACTTTATTCGCCACTCATTATCATCAATTGATTGGCCTGGAAGGCGAAGTCGATGGGTTGGTCAATGTCCATGTTCAAGTGGCGCAAGCAGACGGCGAACTTCGATTCCTTCACACGGTTGCAGATGGGCCATGTGACGATTCATATGGAGTGCAAGTCGCCGCTTTAGCGGGATTACCACGCCCGGTTGTCGAACGGGCAAGTGACCTTCTTGCGTTCCTAGAACAACAAGCCCACGGCGCCAAGGCAGGAGAGTCGGGAACACCTTCTGCTCGTGCTGATGGTCAATCCAGTTTGATGGGATATTTTGCTGCAGCCGCCCTGACACAAAAAAATGGAACGACGCAACCTGTGCCGAGCATCAGTTCCGAAGAGAAAGAAACGCTGGCTTATCTTTCACAGATCGATGCTGATGAACTTTCGCCACGACAAGCACATGAAGCACTCTACAGACTAAAGAAAATGCTTGGAGGAACACATGATGTCTGAACCGAACAGAATTCAACAACTTGATGAAAAAACCATCGGGCATATTGCAGCTGGAGAAGTCGTTGAACGACCAGCACAAGTGGTCAAAGAATTGCTTGAAAACAGCCTTGATGCAGGTGCTACTCGTCTTGTAATTACCGTTGAGCGTGGAGGTTTTGACCTGATTCGTATTGAAGATGATGGAAACGGAATCGATGAACAAGATTTGCGTTTAGCATTGGACCGACATGCAACCTCAAAATTGCAAAAGGCCGAGGATTTGAATTCGATTCATACGCTCGGATTCCGCGGTGAGGCTTTGGCGAGTATCGGCATGGTATCTCATCTCTCAATTTCAAGTCGCCCCAAGGGAAAAGAAGGAAAATCAATAGCGATGAAGAACGGTGAAAAAGGGCTTGTAGAACCTTTTGGCATGCAACATGGCACCCGTGTTGATGTCGAGCACCTGTTCCGTAATACTCCCGCCCGTTTGGCATTCCAGCGACGCCCTGCCACTGAAAACGCTCGAGTCGTCGATGTGGTCGTAGCACATGCAATGGCCCACCAATTCACTGGATTCCGCCTGGTCATCGATGAACGAGTCATGCTCGACATTCCTCCGGCTGAATCTATGATGGACAGGCTCTTCGACTTACTCGGTGGCCAAGTTGAGTCAATGCTCGAAATAACCCCACCTGAAAACGATGCTGAAGCACCGGGTCAAGAACGGTGGAGTGGATGGATCAGTACGCCAGATATCACCCGAGGTAAAGGCGATGACATCCATATTCTCATCAATGGACGCCCCGTTGCTGCAGGACCGTTCCTTCAAGCCATACGCCGAGGTTACCGCACCCGATTGATGCAAGGAAGACACCCCATTGCCGTCCTCTCACTGACTTTACCACCCGAAGAAGTCGATGTTAACGTCCACCCTACCAAGCGAGAAGTTCGTCTTCGCCATTCCTGGCGTGTATTGGAGCGTCTTGAACGTGCCATCGCTCACACACTTGAATCCGTCCCGACTCAACCTGATGCTGCCGGTGGCATTCCCGGGCTACAAGGCCTTGGCATGCAGAAAGTGACTTCGATTCAAGAACACCTTTCTGCTGTAGATACGCCTTCAGTCAACCCATTGGACGCGGCTGCAGGCGCTCCTGCCCTTGTGCTTCCCAATGAATCGAAAATCGAAGCACCTCCAGCATGGGCAATTGCTGCAGGTGCGCAATTGAATCTTCATGGAAAAGAAGCAACTGAACTTGAGTCTGTTGAAAAGAAGCGCCCCCAATCAACGGCTCCAGAAGCCCAAGAAACATTACCTGGAATGGATGAGAAACCAACCGCTCCGGCATTATCACCTGCTGAAAGGACCCTTCATCGTCATGCAGGCTGTGGGCATCGAAGTTCTCCGAATGAGGAACAACCTCTCACTGGCATAATCAATGAATTACCTGAAATGGAACCTTTGGCTCAATTCGCAGATTCTTACATCTTAGTTCAAGCCGAAGGTGAATTGCTGTTGATCGACCAACATGCACTCCATGAGCGTATTCGATACGAACGTTTGCGGCACGATGCCTCATTGTGGGAGAGTCAAACCAAACTTGAACCGATTCAACTCGACCTCGATGCCCGCCAATCAGCACGAATGTCTGCAGCGGTGGATACGTTGAGTGATGTTGGGTTTTCGTTGCGTGAAAATGACAATGGATGGGTGATTGACGCCGCACCTCACTTGCTGGCGGGTGAAGAATTGATTCCATTTCTACTCGACTTACTGCAAGACACCGCCGAAGATGGAGCACCACTGGAAACGGTTGACCGACGAAAAGACCACCTCGCATTTCTCAATGCATGCCGAGGTGCAGTCAAAGCGAATGAAAAGTTGACTTTACCTGAAATGCGGAGATTGGTCGATGACATGCGACGTATCACCAATCCATGGGCTTGCGTACATGGGCGTCCGACCGCATTACGACTTCCTTTAGATTCTCTCGACCACCATTTTGGCCGTCACGGTTAATCAGCAAGCGAGGGTGTTGTAGTCGCTTCAATTTGAACACCAGCCTCTTGTAAACGCTGCACAAAGGCTTCATCAGCAACATGATGAAGTGTATGTCCAATCACTTCACCACCTGTTTTTGAGGCAAGAAGTACTGCTGTCATGAATAAACGATGGTCGTTGAATGTCGGCACTGGTTGTTGGGGCATGGTTGGCTTTTGATTGCCTTCGACTTCGATTCCATCATCGTGCAAGGTTGCGTGAATTCCAAAGAAACTGAGCAATTCTACTGTTCGAGATAAGCGGTCACTCTCTTTGTGAACCGCATGTGCAGCTCCGCTGATTCGCCCACCAGGCCCTAGTGAAAGCAATGCAGCAAGAGGGGGTAGAATGTCATTTGAATCGATGACATCCAACGTAACTGGGAGGGTTGAACCAATACTTTTTAACAGGTCACCATCCCACTTAATGCCACATTCTATAGCGTATTTGGAAAGAAGTTCATGCCCGATGGCTTGTTCATCGCCCGGCCAACCGTGGAGTTCTACTTCTGCATCGAGGCAATGAGTCGCCAAGAATGCAAACGAAGCCATTGAAGCATCACCAGGGACCGTGTAGGTCCCCTCGAACGATGGTTCCCAAGGTGAAAGCATACACTGGCCGCCTTCCAGTTCAACCTTTCCACCGGTGAGATGAATCATTTCAGCCGTCAATTTTGAATGACGATTTGAGACACCTTTACCCTGAAGGTTGAGTTGTATGTCCACTGGAAGTGCTGCGGATGCCAGCATCCATGACGAAAGCGGTTGGCTTGAACGGGTGATGTCAAGTTCGATGCCTTGTTCAAGTTTCTCCTTTTTCCAAGGACCACTGAGAAGTACAGGTAAACGTTCTTTTCCTTGGCCAATCGAGACCTCTACCCCAGCCTGTTTGAGCGAATCCCACAGGGCATCAGAGTCTCTCTGACGCAGTGAATGGTCACCATCCAACATGATTGGACCTTCCATTCGGGCTGCAATACCTGCTAAAAACCGGAGGGCTGTGCCTGAATTCGCAGCATTGAGTACGCTGGCTGGACGTTTGAAACCGAACGGACCGACACCGGTAAGGACCCACTGTACCGAATTGGGGTGTGGGCCAAGGTCCATCGGATTCTTTTGCTGAAGTAACTGACCTTCACGGTCATAGTCATCGAAATGAACACCCATTTGCGCAAGGCTGCAACGCATTGCCCTCACATCGTCACCTGCAGAGGCGACGTTCTCCAATGTGACGTGTTGTTGGGTCTGAGAAAACAAAGCAAGTGCACGAATTAAGTGGCTCTTTGAAGGCGGTAACCGCCATTGAATCGGAGTCGAATTCGACCTCGGCGTGATTCGAAGAATACGAAGGTCGTTACGTCGGTGATCTTTGCCAGATGAGGTCCAACGCTTCACCCAACCTCTCCCCATGATGGTCCCAGACTCCAAGCACCCATCAACCCTTGCAACACAGAATAAAAAGCCTCAGTCGCATAGCCTGCACTATGTCGTTGCAGGATTCACTCGGTCGCCCATTGAGGGACCTTCGAATCTCCATCACTGACCGATGCAATTTCCGATGCACATATTGTATGCCGAGAGAAAACTTTGGTCCTGAGCATGTTTTTTTGGCAAAAGAGGAGATTTTGAGTTACGAAGAAATGACAAGTGTGGTTGCATCGTTGCTCCCTTTGGGGCTTTCAAAAGTCAGAATCACCGGTGGAGAGCCACTTCTTCGAAGAGATTTACATGTCTTTATCGCTTTACTACGTGACCTTGATTCTGAACTTGATATCGCATTAACCACCAACGGTGTGCTGCTTGAACGTCATGCAGAGATACTGTTCAAAAGTGGTCTCAACCGAATCACCGTTAGCCTTGATGCTGTGCATACAGAATTATTTCAAACGATTACAGACAGTAAAAGTTCGCCTGAAGATGTCTTCAAGGGAATTGATGTTGCTCAAAAGATTGGCTTACCAGTTAAAGTCAATTGCGTCGTCAAAAAAGGCGTCAATGAGTCTCAAATAGTCCCTTTAACAAAAGCCTGTAGCGAACGCAACATAATCGTCCGGTTCATTGAATTCATGGATGTTGGAACCACTAATAATTGGAACCTCGATTCGGTAATGAGTGGACAAGAGATGAGGGAGGTTCTACGAGACCATTTCGGACCACTTGAACCAAGAGCTGCTGCTCACCCCTCTGATGTTGCCCGATTATGGCGCCTCGTTGATGGTTCAACCGTTGGTTTCATCGAATCGGTGACCAAACCGTTTTGCGGGGATTGTTCTCGTGCACGCCTTTCTGCACATGGTTCAATCTACACATGCTTATTTTCAGAACAAGGATTTGACTTACGTGGAATCCTTCGCTTTGGTGCGGATGAACAAGAGATTGCAACGATTATTCGAGATATCTGGCTACATCGAGAAGACCGGTATTCAGAATTGAGAACTCAACTCAAAGAAACAAGACATCCCGTAGAGATGTCATTCATCGGTGGCTAACTAAATTTCTATCGGCGGTAAAATAACATCAATCATTACCGAATTGGTGGATAAATCAACGAGTTTGAATCGCCAGGTGCCTGAATCAGAGCCTACCGTCGTCGAGTCGATGACAAAATAATCACCTTGACTCACAGAATAACCTGCATCACGATCATGGAAAGAAACGTTGGCTCCAATCAACCCATAGACATTCGAGTCACTGACTGTACCACGAATCGGGTCACCGTCATCTAAATTCTCCGGATAAAGGTCATATTGAATCTTAGCTGGGTCTATTGTTTGGTCTAGAGACGTCATACGAATCACGTGGAAACCGTTTGACAATCCACGAACACTGACGGTCGCTTGTGCAGGTGGTTTCTCAGTCGTGGTAAGTGTACCTTGCATCAAAACGAAGACCATGCTCGAAAGCATAACTGTGATTGCAAGCAGCAATACGGTGGCGATAACGGGGCTGACTGCCTCATTGTCAAGTGACCTCCGCACATTGCGCATGAAACGACTGAAGTATCGATAGGACTTGAACCAACCGTTTCAAAAGAAGGTCAGAATACCCCTTTTGCGCCCTTTCAGAAAAGCCACATCGGCTTATCGCACTCCATGGCTCGTTTGATTCCACCGATTGGACCAAGGATTCTCAACAACGCTTCTGTAACCAAGTCCCCTTTGAAGAACGCATAGCCCATATTCTTGGAACGAAGGGAATTCTTCAACGCCCTCCCCATCGAGGCCCGAACTCGAGTCTCATACATGGTCAAAGACGCTCCATCTCGAAGATTGTCAAGAATCGCTTCTGCTGCAAAACATCCAGAAATAATCGCTTGAGAAATACCGCCACCGTTACTTGGCATGACGAGTCCAGCCGCATCACCAACAGCCAATGTTGTTCCATCAACCATTGTTTTCACTGGACCACCCATCGGAATCCAGCCTCCACCCCAAGAAAGTATTTCAAAATCTAAAGAGGCACAAAATTCGATCAAATGGTCTTTCAAATTACCTTCCAAATATCCAGCACGCACTCCAATACCAACATTTGCAGTATCAGGACCCTTTGGAATAATCCACGCATAGCCAGAGGGGGCAACTGAACCCAAAAATACATCAAAGGTTTCTGGTACTTTTCCCTGGACTTGAGCATAGACAGTAGGAACTTGGTCTTGTGGTCTATAGCGCTCATCGCCACCATGGCGTAGCCGAGCAACATGTGCCAATGAACCACTTGCATCAATCAAGAAATCAAACGAATACCGGCCATGGCTCGTAATCAAAAGGTCTCGGTCAAGTTTTGATTGGTGTTGAATCCGAGTCAGTGCTTCACCGGTATGAATCTCAGCACCAGCGTTAATCGCCTTGTCACAAAGGAATCCATCAAAGTGTAAACGATGACCTGCGAAAGCATCCAAATCGAAATGGTAGGCTTTTCCCGAAGGAAGGAAGACTCGCATATTATCAAGATCATGAAGTCTTAAACGGTCAGGGAATTCAAAATAATCTTTTAGCCATTGATGGTCATCAAGATGAGAAAAAGTACCAACAACCTCACCCCAATTCGGTATACATTCACCGCATTGAGCAGGGTTTCCAACAATCTCTCTACGTTCTAACATCAGAACATCAATGCCATCTTCAGCAAGTCGTTGCGCACATGCGGAACCTGCAGGCCCTGCACCAATGACGATCACTTGGCGATGTTCGACCTCTTTACGAGCCATATAATCCCTCACACATGTCGACGCATGACATAATCAGTGACATGGAACATCAATCTCTTTGCATCGCTTTCTGGAAAAATTTCGAGTGCTGCGATTGCTCGTTCTAAATGAGTACTCACTAATATTTCTGCATAATGCAAACTGCCAGAATGATTGAGCAACACCATCAATTCATCAAACGAATCATCGGTAAAATTTTCTATGATGTAGGCGAGACGTTGTCGCTTTTCACCGTGGGAAAGAGTCAATGCATGAATCAAGGGGAGTGTCATTTTCCCTTCAATGACGTCCGTTCCTCTGGGTTTACCCATTCGTTCATCACCTCGTAAGTCAAGTAAATCATCGACCAATTGGAAGGCGATTCCGAGTTCCATTCCAAAACATTTGAGCGAAGATGCTTGCTCTTCAGAAAGTCCCGCTACTAAGCCCGCAGCATAGCACCCAGCTGCAAAAGGTCCAGCCGTTTTTCCTCGAACAATACTGAGATAATCCTCGGGAGAAGTCGTAAGGTCAAGAACATGGTCAAGTTGTTCGAATTCTGAAACTGCAAGGTCAGCACAATATTGGGCTAAGATACGGACAATTCGTTCATCATATTGCCCACCAAGTGCGAAACCTTGTGTAAATAACCAATCACCAGCAATTACAGCTTTTGGAAGACCGACTCGAGAATGAATTGTTTCGATTCCTCGTCGATGTGAGGCTTCATCATTGATATCATCATGGACTAAGGTTGCTGTGTGAATCATTTCAGATGCCAGTGCAAGCGGCATAATCTCCTCGACATCAGTACCTCCAGCGATTTCATGGGCCAGGAGAATCAATAATGGGCGAAGGCGTTTACCACCTGCAAGGAGTACTGAGCCACACAGTTCAGCAACTTGTCCCGAGCCGTTCTTGATTTCATTTTCAATCAACGCCTCAAGCTCGGCATCGACCAAAAACCTCATTGTTTCGAGGCGGTCACTGGCTTTCAACTCAACACTGGCCACGACTCTCCTACAGGGGTGTCCTTCTTAACCCGTAGTCTCCGGCCTTGTAATGTGAGGATTCATCCTCGCCGAGGTGATGTGTTGACAGAGAAGGTTCGACTTGAAGTCCTAACCACTGCATCACGCCGTGATGGTGTACGTCTTCAAATTGAACGAACCATCGAACAAAACCGCAAGGAATTTGATTTCAAATTGGTCCAACTCCCCCATATTGAATCAGCAATTGAAACTCTCCAAAAGGGTACTGGCGACCTTGTAGCAATGAGTGCCTTGGATTGGAGAAACCTCGATGTTGAGGGATTATCGATCGTTGGAATCCTACCACGCCGAGAACCAACATGGGTCCTCGTCTCTGGTGACAAACCAGAATATTTGTGTTCACAGGCCTTAGTCGTCTGTGACAATGAACTGCTTCGACGGCAAATGCGCCGTCTTCGTAACGACCTCATCCTACTGACGAGTGAACAATTTGCTGACCGTATTGGCAAACTTGATGCGTATCTCAATTTAGATGAAGAAGATAGAATCCATTGGATTGAAGAATGTCGCCAAGATCAATTATTGGAAGGATTCATCGTCTCACGAGGTGAACATTCGGCATTGAAGTTCAAATCACGCCGTCATACACTTGGCCTGCAACGTGAAAACCCTGAACGCACCCATTTCATCCCACCACCATTGTATGGATTCACTTTACTGGTCAGCCGTACGGGATTCCCGAGTGCGATTGTTCTGCCGATGTTCGATCCAAGTGCATACCTCGCTCATAGAATCGAAGGGGCCTTACTTGACTCGTTGCCTGAAGAAATTCATCCAATTGTTGGCATCTTTGTCGAACAGCGTAAATTTAAGACGATTCTCAACGAAGCACAGCGCTCGAATGACGACTTCACCAATGATTCATTACTTGACTCAACGCTTACTCAAGGGAAAGTAAGTGGTAAGCGTTTAATTGGGGCTGAAAAATGGGCCCGGTCAGTTCCAAAGAAGGGTTTGTCTACGAGTCCACGCTTGGAAATAAAAATTGAAACGTTGAACTTTTCTGGGACTGTAACTGCAAGTGCAGAACGTATTTGCGAACTTGAAGAAAGCCACATGGGAATGGTTAACGTTCTCAAAGAATTTTCAATCCTGCTTGAAAATATGCAAACTGAACATGAAGAAATGGTGAGGAAATACCCTGGACTTCCCGAAGAATACAGCCTTGCAAGGCCCGCTTTATTGAATCTCCATTCACTTCAAGCCTCTTCATCAGAAGAGGAATGAGAAGGATGTTCGAGTAATGCTCCATACCCTTGTTTGGTAATGTGTTGCTCAAAGTCACCCAGTTCAGCCGGTTCATTACCATCGCATAATTCGAGAATCGATTCATCGATTTCGCGGCCGTTACGCTCCCATGTCCCGGCTGAGCGTTGAAGGTCAGAAGCAAACTTTTCAACAATTTCAACGCCGGACAAGTTTGGGTTCAATACTGATTTAAGCGATTCAACAATGTTGTCATTGGCTTCTCTCAAACGGGAGATTCGACCTCCTAAATCGACTAAAAGTTCTCGTAACTCATTGGGGTCATTTGAGCGGGAAAATCGACGTTGAGCTCGTTCGAGTTCTGTTCGCATCACGCCAATTCCAGCAATAATTGCCAACTTTCCTTTGGTGGCATCAAGAATTGCTTCTTCAGCATCACTTGTTCGTGAATGAAGTATTTCTTCAAAACCAGCATACTGAGTTTTCAAATCTGACCAAACCAGTTCCCGTAGGGATTCGACAAGCCCATTCGCTTCCTTGAGAGCGAGTTTTGTAGCCTTCACAGTTCTTGCCATCACGACTCTCCAGTGCTTCATACTCTTCAAACCATTGCCCGTAGAATCTACACTCTACACACAAATGGAGGGATGAAAACAGTCGAAGAATTGCCCTTTTCCGCATCGCAACACAGCGAAGACACATATACCCCTTTGAACCGAAACTCCACTGTAGGTGAGACTGTGACTGCAAAAGGCGAACTCTTGAACGAACTCTATCAAGCGCGTTTTGATGGACTCAAAGAGCTAGCGGTCACTTACAACTTACCAAAAAATGGCTCTGTTGAAGTGGTCAGAGGACGATTGATTCAACAACTTATATTGGACGAATGGGACCTTTCACCAAATGGAATTAAAAACCTCATGAACGCCGAAATCGGTGAAATTCTTGGAATATTTGGTATCAAAAAATCAGGCTCTGTTCGTGCTCGGCGTCAACGCCTGTATCTGCATCTTAATCACGACCCAAAACAATTCGTTCCTGAATCACTGGACTCATTGACTCGCGATGAATTGCATGAATTGTGTAAGACATTGGAATTACCCCTCTCTGGGAATAAACAGGCTTTACTTGTTCGTATCGCGGGCGTTTTGGCCTATCAACAAGGTGGCTGGGGTAAAGTCAAGAAGAGTCTGCGTCGGCCACGAAGTGGCGATTCAGCCGTTGAAATACCGAGTCCAACTGAAGATTCTAAGAATGAATCGCCCGGACAAACTCACATTGATGAACAGGATGTCGTACTCGAAACGGCCGAGACATTTGTGTCTCAACATCCAGAAGGATGGACGTTCGAAGAAGAAACTGAAATGCGAACTGAACTTGCTCAAGAAGGCATTCCAATCTCACGCGCCCCACTTGCTGCCTCAATCGATGATGTTCTTCGAGCAGGACAAAGGGAAATCGACACTGATAGCACACCAGCAATGGTTCAAAGTGCTCATGTTGCAGAGGTTGTCGAACATAGCCTCGAAGTTGAAGCAGTCTTACTTGAGTTGACAGCTCGGGCAGCAGAAATTGAATCAGCAGGTAGAGATTTCTTAGCAGTGAGCAGCACCAGTGATGGAGAAGACCTCGAAGCTTTCATCCGCAGCCTCTCCAGCCATGGTTTTGCAGTTGAAATCCCTGCGGTAAGCGACGGAATTCGTAATACTTTGATGGAACTTGAGTTCCGATCTCAAACTGAAAAGGATGCAGTCTTTGCAATGCCAAACTCTTGGAGAGAGCGTGAAGCACTGCGTAATTTTGAAAACGCTCGTGATGTGCTCCGCGGTCAGTTGAATAATACCCTCGCATCTTCGGATGGTGATTTAGTTCGTGCACGAATGACTTTTGAACAAATTGGACATGACATGGGTCTCGATTTGAGAATCCCAAGTATTTCTGGAAGACTCCATGCCCTTTTCGACCTGCATATAGAAATCCATCAAGAAGAAGCACTACAAGACCCATCGATTGCACGTCGTAATCGTATTCTTCGTGTCCTCCAACATGGTGCTGTTCATTTCACCGATATTGAACGAATGACGGTTGACCGCCTTGAACGAAACATTGCTGGGTTTGAAGAATTGGTGGAAACTATCCTTGAATCAAGTGAAGGAAGTTTCTCAGACTCACAACAAGCCTTGGTGATTCGATTCCTTGAATCGAAAGGCTATGAGGTCAACACGATTGACCTACGACCACGGGTTCTTGCTTGTGCTGGAATCATTGGGGCTGAATTAGGTTTTATTTCCCCTTCGGAAATTCCTCGGATTGCACCTGGAATCATGATATCAGATAATCAAGTCGACGCTATTGTGACTGAACTGAAAGCACTTGCAGAAGCATTCAAGCCGAAAACTGAACAACAACCGGATGTGGAAATCGTCATTGCTGAATCCGTCAGTGATGCATCTGACCGACTCAATTCCGCTCGCGGAAAAATCGATGCTATCGATGACTTACTCGCCCGCTTACGTGGTTAATTCTCTTCAACGCGATGCGTAGAAGTTTTGGATAACTTGTGTTACTGTTTGGATGTCGTGAATATCACGGCGTGCCAAGTCTTTGATAATCGCTTGACGTTGTGCAACGTGTTTTTCAAACACATCGGGTGAGATACCTGCAGCTGAACAAATTACTTCGCGAAGTTTGGAAGGTATTCCAGTTTCCTCGATTTGACCAGTGGCAGCATTGTACTTCCAGATGATGTTTAAACGAGGTTTGTCACCCTCCATACCTGCAACCTCAGCGACTTCAGTAATGACACGAACCGTTTTTCCATTGACGTGGAGTCGTGCTTGAATGATGATTAAATCAAGTCCGCCGAGCATAATTGGGGGGACATTCATTGGAGGGTTAATCATACGAGTGACCGTTTCCTGAGCCGTATTAGCGTGCAGTGAACCGAAGGAACCATCGTGGCCGGTGTTCATGGCTGTAAGCAATGTTGCTGCTTCAGGTCCACGAACTTCTCCTACAATGATTCGATCAGGCCGCATACGTAGACTTGACTTGAGACAATCATTCATATCGACTTCAGGGGTTCCATCTGCGCGTTGTCGGCGAGTCTCCATACGAAGCCAGTGGTCGTGATAGACTTGCAATTCAGCGGTATCTTCTACTGTGAGCAAACGGCGGTCCCATGGAATAAACATCCCGAGACAATTGAGTGTGGTAGTTTTACCAGAACCTGTTCCACCAGCAATAACAAAGTTTGCTGGGCGGCTGTCGAGACCTTCAATCCAGACCCACATCATTGCTGCAAGACGGGAGTTGACCGTACCGAACTTTACTAAATCAATCATAGTTAATGGGTCTTCTCTGAATTTACGGATGGTGAGCGTAGGGCCATCAGGAGTCACCGGTGGAATAGTGCCGTTGACACGGGAACCATCGGGAAGTCGTCCATCGAAGATGGGAACAAGGCCGGGTCCATCACCAAGTGGTACGTTGGTAAAGGCGGCGATGTTCTTGGCAATTTGAATTCCTGAATCGTCATCAACCCAAAGGTTTGTTCGGCACATACCATGATCACGGTGGGCGACTTTCACACATTGTGTTCCACCATTGTACATCACTTCTTCAAGTGCATCATCTTCCAAAAGAACCGCGAGGTCTCCATAGGGATTTGGTTCAATTGCTCCATCGACGTGATAAATCGGCGATGGATGATTCTCTTCAGTATAAATTGTTACTCGACCGTATTGCGCTAAGACTAGTTCACTCATTTTTTCATCCTCCAATCATTATGACTGCCCCGAGATAGAGGCCCATTGAAAGTGCAACCCACCCTGGCATCCACCAAAGTGCATCTTTAAATCGCCCGAGCATTCGACCTGAAACGCCAATAGCAATTGCAGATGCTGCTCCAAAGAAAAGTGAAAAGGTGACATTGAATGAATCGATTTGAAAACCCTTGTTCGCAGGTGTAAATAATCCAACGATGAAGGCGATAAGCACTGGCAAACCGATGCTGATGAAGAGAACGATGAGTATACCTTTGCCCAATAACTCTTCTTCTCGCTTATTCATTAGATCGTTCAAGCGTTCGTAATCCATTGCTAAATCCGAAAGGATGCCTTGGAGAGGGGCATCTTGTTCAATCGCAGTCTCAATCAAGACCATGACACGTTGGACTTGTGATGAGCGCGTTTTTGCAGCAAACGCAGCAAGTGCAGCATCAAATGAGGAAGAATGGCTTTCTTCAAGAGTTTCTTTTAGTAATTGTCCAAGCACGCCAGGAAGCGTTCGGGATTGCTCCATCATCGCTTCTTGAATGCCACGTCCTGCACCAACTGAATCCGAGAGGGATTCGAGTAAAGAGGGGAGTGTGTTTTCTATAGAACGGCGCCTTTTGCGCTCAAGCATTGGAGGGACTCCACCAGCAGCACTTGCTATACCGAATACAAGCAGCACCAGCAACAAGAGATTCTCGTTGAATGTTTCAATCAACCCGTATATCATGAAAATCACAACCCCGGGTCCTTCGTATGGGCTTTCAAGCCAATCATGAACATCCCAAACAATGTCAAAGCGAGTCCGACATTTACCACGATGTTGATGGTGGCGGTCGGTGGTAATTTCATGAATGCACCCATCTCACCGCTCATCAACTGTGGAATAAGTCCGGCAATCGCTAAGATAATCGGTCCAATCATACCAATGGAAAGAAGAGTTTCAGGGACTGAACCGAGTTCTTCAATGTATTTTGTGACTGACTCGGAACGTTCATTTTCCATACGTGCGCCTTGCTTTCGAATAGTTTCAATGATGTCAGTGTTCTGTGTGACGTTGGTGTACATTGTATTGAGGAGTCGGCGGTAGCCTTCCGAACCTGCTTTGTTCATCATACTCTTCAACTCAGACCCTAACCCACGGCTGCTTCCTTTTTGTAAACGGGTCATTATGCCTGAGAAATCTTCTGAAATGATGCCGTAACCGCCACTTCCAATGGTGTGAATCGCTGCTTCAAGACCAACCCCTGAGGACATCAAGACATCCAATGTTCGGATGACATAGAGAACTTCTCTCTGCTCATCCAATTTTCGCATAATCTCATCTCACACAATATCTTCGAGTAATTCAAATTTGAACATTTCATTTGAACCATCGTATTCCAGCGATGCAAATATTACTTTGACATCTCGTTCTTCAAATGGATCATGAATGTAAGGTTGGCCAGACCGGAACATGGTAAGGACTCGCTTGTAATCATCAAGCACGATTTCTCCTTTAACGGTATAAACGGCTGATTCGGAACCTTCATCATGCAGGTCGTCGCCCTCCTCACCACGAATAATTGTGCGTGTAAGGCGACGTGTAAGACGGACTTTCATGTCACAATTGGGTATACGCACCCAATCTGCGCTTGTAGTTCCTGATGCGGGGCGAATAAAAAAATCTATGCCAGCCATATGTTGACCTCTATTCTACCCACGCAGTGGTAAGGACTTCAATGTTGGGGGTCAAAATCATCAGGCTACGATTCTAAACCAACCAAATCTTGGTTCGTGGAGTGTGCCTTCATTTGAGAGTTCATCGAGTTTATCTTCAGCCAAACTTCGGTCAAATCCACGTGCGACTGTATTGGTTAACACAGTTTCAAAATCGACACCATCGCCTTGGTCAAGTTGCTCAATAATCGAGATAATCGTCTCCTTTACCTCAGATTCGTCACCTGTAGCGACTTCACCTGCATCTGCATCTTGATTTGGAGCAGGTGCGGCGACTGGCTGGCTGGCTGCCTCCATGCGTCCTTCAGCAATATCCAAAGCTTGCATGATGTTGAGGGTATAATTCTCAATATCAATCTCACCATAATGATTTCGAGACACAAGCAGCCCATCGACCATGTGTTCCGGAATTCCTGCGCCAATCAATCCTTCTCGTGTAGGTTCAGCCGACAACGAATCAGAAAAATGCTTCATTCTCTGTAGAGTGTCTTCACAGGTTCGAGTCAGCCAAAGAGCATACTGTTGCGCATCAATCTCACATGCTTCCTCAGGACGAAGTGAAGTATAGATTGCTCCTTCATCGGTTTGATACCATTTTGATTTAGCCACCATGAGGAGAAGTACCGGCTCTCCAGCTTCGAGTTTCTTAGCCAAAACCAACGTAAGTTCACGCATTGATTCAGTTGCATAATCTCCAACTGAAAAGTAATGGACCCCTGATGGGTCACGCATTTGTCCCTGGTGGAGTGTTGAACCGTTGGATGTCTCTCGAACTTCAAGTCGTTCCAAAAGTCCCGCTACGACCACTCTGTTGACTTTAGCGCCAAGTTTCGTGATGACAAAGGAAGGGTCATATTCACCTGAGCCTTTCTCATTGAGCGTAGCTTCACTGTATTCAGAGGCAAGCATGTGCCAAGCAGGTTGGCGCTTTGCACGTGTTCCAGATTGCATCAAGCAACCCTCCATTGAGCACGGATTTCAGTCGCCCGTAATCCTGCATCTTCGTCAATCATTGAAGCACCATCTGCGAGCAGCATAGCACCTTGTTCATCGACAATGGTACGGCCTGAAGCATTGATTTTACGCCCGAGCATCTTTTCACGCAAGGACTGAACAAAAGCAATCTGTCCAGCATCGTCAATAGCACCTTGAAGTTCGGATTCATTCATTCCAAGAAGACTCAATGTTGCGTCCTTATTCGTCAACAAAGAGACACTAGCACGTCCATCATCAATAGCCAAACGCAGGCGTATATCGTTGTTACCATCGTTTGGTCCGTGATCAGCACAAGCTCCTTCTCGGAGAACTCGACGGCATTCTGTGCACCGTTTGATAAAGCCAGAATCTTCCCGAACACTAACCACAATTGCACTGGTCGAGATTCCGATTCGGCTTGCACCGGTAGAAAGTTCATGCAAAGCGACTTCAACGGTATGGTTTTTCAAATCCAATTCGCTGTCCCAAGGAGGTGCATCGAGTATTTCGACTTGATCGATTGTGTCAATGGTGATATCGGGGATGCCTTGCCAGGCACGCACACGTACGCCTTTGAGACGAACAGTTAACGGCAATTGGTCTTCAGTAATGGGCAATTCACTCCATGCACTCATTCTGCAACGGCCGGTTGGGTCAGCGATTTGACCCGACCAGAGGAAGCGCTCTTCACCATCACGGGTGAACGAACGTTTTGCCCATTCAGTAATTTGAACGACTGCGTCAACATCTCGTGCTCCGTCTCGGAGTTCAGATAAAGTCAGTACGGTCTGTTCAGAGAGTGCGTCGACATTTGCAAAATTCTTATCGTGATAGACTTCGATTTTTGTTGTCCGCCCGAAGTTGAGTTCAGGTGTATCTCGGAACGTTCGAACTTGTGCACTTTCAATCTTGAGAAGCGTTCCTACTTCGTGTTCAAGAGGCTCCCATGAAAGGAAACCAATAGTACCTGTTTCATCTGCGAGGCGGCCTCGAATGATATCAATTGAGCCCGTACCATCCTTACGGTGAATCTGGTCGGGGCGAGTGGCAAGAATTCGTCCAACAATGCAGACATAGCCCTCAGATGGCAAACTCGAGATGTCTTGAGCCTCGCCAGGGGCGGTCACAGGGCGTGTTCCTTCACGAATAACAGCGATACGGGTGGATTGATTGATGTTCAACGACATCTTCCCCTGATATTCATTGACTGAAGCACCTTCAATACGAACGACTGAACCGGGAGTAATATTGGAGTTCGGGCCCCAATCTTTGTATTCCCAACGGTTTTTCTCACCATTCTCTTCCCAAGGGTTATCCTCAAGAAGTCCAAAGGCGATTTGCTTTTCCTCGCCTCGAATCGTTTGGTCACGAATATTGTGGGAAATAATTTCCACTTCAATCTCGATTTCTCGGTCGTCGCCTTTCAATTCGCTTAATCGGCTCACCTTACGTGTGGGTTTAGGTGCTGAAGAGGATGAACCAGAGGTCCCTGCTGATGGAGTAGGTGTTGTTTCACCCTTGAAGCGTCGAAGAATCGAACGCATAGCATCTTGTGGCGGAATAAAGAATTCTGTTTCGTATTTTGCAAAGGCTGCAGATACTTCCTCCGGATTGGCATCAGGACATTCTGCGAGTATCGATTTAACGTGCGTTTCGTATTTTTCAGACATTGCAAAGACCTCCGCCAGACGTGTTCGTTCGGGGCCTGTACGGAGAACAGGCTGCGGGCTTTCGTGCGGTTTGGTTGAGACTGTACACTCCCTTGACCTCCATGGATAACTACAGGAGAGACGACAGGACATAAAGAATGCCGTGGACTTTGTTCCTTTCCGTTGATTATCGAATCAAGCGACTGAGAGACTTATGCGGGGTTGATTCGTAATCCTTGCATCAACAGGACGTCAGGAAGGTGCATGTTGCCGGATGAATAAGATCCTTGGATACGAACATCATTCCCAAGGTACACTTCTTTAGAAAGAGCCTTAGCAAGATTACCAGATAGCCCAGCTTGCTTAACCGGTCCTAGAATTTCTCCACCCTCGACCCGCAAGAGCGTACTCGATGTAACCGAGAAATCACCACTGGTTGGATTCGCAGTATGCGCCCCCATGACGCTATGGACGATGTAACCGTCTTCCATTCGCTCAAGAAGTGCCTCTTGCGAGGAGCTTTTTCGAGAGGAAACCATTTGTAAATCAGCACAGCCAGTACCCGGTGGACTTTGATGACTACCTCGAACTGCACAACCGTTGGTTTCTGCATGTTCGATACGGCCTTCAGCCACTTGTTGTGCAGCATCTCTTGTCGACCACAATGAACCAACAAGACGGCCGTTTTCGACTAAGGTTTGGCGGCGAGTTGGAACGCCTTCTCCATCTCGAGAAGAAGCCGATTTTCCGCCCTCCATTCTTCCATCATCGATGAGTGAAAGGTCGTCTGCAAGCACAAGTTCACCTTGCTTTCCAGACCAGAATGATTCATTTCGAACCAACCGGTCACCACGAACAGCAGAAGGAACGACCATTGAAAACAACGGTGAAAAACCTTCACTTGTCATCAAAACTGGAGTGTCATGTGCTTCGGTATTGACTTCAATAGGCCCACGGGTCTTCTGTGCCCAATCAACAGCAACAGCAATACAATCAGGTACATTCTGAAGGCGTTGACAACTTGAATCACCTTCGTATGAACTGGTCAACTCATCATCGGCATCGATGGAAACTTGAACACCAATTCCATGTGAAGTCGTCACACCGCTGGACTCGATCCCTTCACTGGAAAAAATCGCATCAGCACTTGCTCCAACGCCTAAGCCACCGCCAGTAACGACGGCTCGTTCATCAAGGGAAGCAACTTCACTCAAAATCGCATCAGCCTGTTCAAGTAAATCTTCGGGACCAATACTGAGGATGTTCTTGTCAAACAATCCTCCTACTTTTTTCGCCTCTTGTTCACTCGGAAGGACAAAACCCTTCACAGAAGGCGATACTTTAGCAATATCGCGTGCTTGTTGAATGGCATAATCTGCAGAGCCTAAATCGACAAGATATGCATAACCAAATCGTCCATCTTCGACAATCCGAATACCATAGCCACCTTCACCGCCTCCGGCAGCAAGGGCGATTTTACCCGCTTCAATGTCTATGCTGTGCCCATACGATTGTGTGGCCACGATTTCCCATTGTTGAACACCTTGGCTTTGACAGAGAGCACCAATGCTTCGGCAACCCGCTACAATACGGTCGACTGCATCATCTGGAAGCATTTTCAGCCCACCAGAGCCTGAGAAATTCGCATAATTGGGCCGCCGTCACCGACAGGGACAGTTTGTCCTTTGCCACAGAATCCAGGGGCTGCAAGGCGTGCATCCCGGGTTAATCCATCAACATCTTTTAGAATTTGAAGTGTCAAACCACTTACGCTTACATCTTTCAATGGACGAGTGATTTCTCCGTTTTCAATCAACCAAGCTTCTTGGGCTGCAAATTGGAATGAGCCACGACCTGTATCGACTTGACCGCCACGAGAGCCACAAGCAAAAACGCCATACTGAATGTCTTCCATCAATTCATCGATGTCATTGTGCGTTCCACCCTTGATCATTGTGTTCGACATGCGAACAAGTGGATGGTGCAAGCCATCTTGGGCTCGTGCACCTGCATTTGGCTCTATGCCAAAGTGATGCGCAGTCTCTCGATGATTGAGGTATTCTGTAAGAACACCTTTCTTGATGAGGTTTTTCTCACGAGTGTCGAGTCCTTCATCATCGATTGGATGGGCTCCGTAGCCACCACGCATTGTAGGGTCATCAACGACCGATACAATATCATTTCCGATGGTCTGACCGAGTTTCCCAGCAAGACATGAATCACCAGCAGCCACAAGGTCGGCTTCACATGGATGGCCCAGTGCTTCGTGAATGTAGACACCTGTCAAATCGCGGTCGGCGATCAGTGGCAATTTACCAGAAGGTGCTCGTTCTGCTTTGAGGAGACGTAATGTGGCAATTCGGGCTGATTCACCGAGTTGTCCGAGGTCACATGCTTCGATAACTTCAAGCCCACCTTCTCCGCCGTGTCTTGTTCTATAGGAGACTACCTCGTCACCATCTCGACCGGTGACGCTTGCATTGATGAGTGAACGTTGGAATGACCAAACTCGGTTCATTCCTTCACTGGTCATCAGTTCTGTATGGAGGTGCTCATCGCTCCAGCCACACGTCACTGAAATAATGCGGTCATCGTCTGCCGCACTGTCATGGAGTGTGTTCAAATAATCAATTTTAGTTTGTAACTCCGTGTTACGAACATCTTGCTTTGGTTTCCAATGAATCTCGTCTTGCAAAATGGGGACTTCCGCCAACTGAACGGGTCTGTCTTTAGAGGAACGGCGAGCAGCAACTGCTTTTGCCAGTCGAACCGTCGATTCAATTTGAGATGGTAAAGAGATTAAGTCCGTGGTCGAATGAACACCCCACGCACCGTCCGCCAAAATTCTCAAGGTGACGCCAACTTCTTGTCCAGGAATTGCTCGCTCAAGTTTTGCATCTCGAAGAGCGACACTCGAATCGGTAATTGCCATCAATCGAACTTCTGCATACGATGCACCAAGGTCTTGTGCATGGTCAAGTGCAGCTTGTATTTTCGATTGATCGAGGTAGCGACCTGTACTCGGTCTGTGCTCATCGGTTGGACTTGCGCTCATCACCATACAAAGGCGGTAGAAGCAATGGTGTTTGAACTCTACTCTATTTCGTTTTGCTCACGAAGTAAATTCAGACGAGAGAATATGTCCAATAAGTGCAGATTCGGTAAGGACTTCTTGTTCGGATTCAAATTTCATTCCCAGCCGGAGTGCCCCTAATTTTGAAAGAATATATTCATCCGAATTCGTTTCGAGTTCAAGACGGGAAAGCATCGAAGTTGCTTGGAGTTCAATATCTTCAAAGTCATATTCGACCACTTGGCAATCCGCTTGAGTTTCATCAGTAGCGATGGCCTCGGGTAAAAAAACAACAAAACCCGCATTGTCATCGTCTCGAACACCCGACCGTTTGAAGGCTTCAGAAACATGGTGGGTTCCCGAAAGATAGCGCAAGAACTCAGCGTCGAGCGAGCGAGCCAATGAAGTCTTACGAATCCATCTTCGAGATGCACACATCCACGCGGTCCACAATTGGAGATTGGATTGCACGCATCCATCACCGACCATTACCCATTGAGAGTTTGGACGGAGTTCAAGGAATGTTTGGAGGAGCCTCTTGGCATCAACTGGCTGCTCTGAACACCAAGCAAAGCATGGGAACGGAGGTTGTGCCATGGTGATTCCAGATGGATATTCTCTTTCAATTATCCGATGGAGTCTCATCCGAAAGTGGAACATCGTCATCACGTTGAGTGATTGCCTTACTCCGCTTTTCTGGCGATTCGGGGCGACGGAGGACTTTTTCGACTTCTTTGTGAATTTTTTCGAGTAACTGTGGGCCCCATCCTCGTTTTGCCAAGATTTTGTTTCGCGTCGGGCGGTCCATTGAAATGACCTCTTTCGGTGTTCTGATGCCCATACCGGCCAATTCTCGTGCACGCGCACGCCCAATATGCTTGATGTTGACCAATTGCAGCAAGTCAGTTTTACAACCATGCCGGACTCGTTGCCTCAACATATCGAGAATGGTAGCAATCTCTCCAATGATTGGAAGGTGTTCCTCAGCAAAGGCGTCATCCGTCAGAAGAACTTGCTGGGCAGCAGCAAGAAGCCATCCCATGAGGTCGACACGATGATTGACATCTCCAGGGCTAACATCAAGATCACTTTCGATGGTGCGCAGTGTTTCCTCTTCAATCCACTTTTCAAGCATCCATGCTGATTTGACCTTACCCAGTAATCGTTCTTCCAACGAATCATCCGCGAGCAATTCATCTTCTACAGCATTGGTTTTGAGCCAAAGAGAAGAACTTCGTTCCATTTCAGAGTTCTTAGCCCAAAGTGGTAAGAAATCAGGGGTTGAAGACGCTAAATGCATCAAGCCAAAGTCGGTTACTGGACCGTTTTGACGTACTTTCCGACGAACTGCCCTTCGAAGGCCTGTCCGCAAGACCGATGCCGAAAGTGGGTCAAGATAGAGTTGTGTGATCCGCTCACCCATCAGAGTCGCTTCATATTCCATCGAGGAATGGTCGTTCGCTGAAGGCGCAGACCAACCTCCTACTTGAGCCAAATCCGAAGCGGAAGTAAAACCTAAGGAGGCCTGTGTAAACGCAGTCGATGACTTGGGCAGCGGAGTTTGTTCTGAACGACTTGAACGCAATTCAACCCCACCCGTTGATTGGGCGATGGTTGCCCATATTGGCATTTCATCGTCCCAGTTTTCTTCTTCATCACTGCTTACTTGAGCATCTGCACGACGTTGAGCATAGGCTTCATCGATGCCTTTTTTACGAATAAATCGTTCTTCAACCAACCAATTTAGCATTTCATCAAGGCGTTCATTGAGTTGCATTTTCGAGATGGTGGATCCAAGGAAAGTAGCTGAAAAGAAATCACCAATTTCACCACGATGACGAAATCCTCCAGTTGCAATTGAAGCCAAAAGGTGAGCGCGTAATGCTGGTTCACTTGCTAATTTTGAGGAAATCGATTCTACGGGTCCAAAGAAATACCGTTCGCTGACATCATCAGCAATACTCCAGCCATCCGTCCCCTTACACAAGACCCATGCTTCTCCAAAAGTATCGTACTTTGGACGGCCAGCCCGGCCAAGCATTTGGCGAACCTCCATCACTGGAAGTGGACGACTCATTCCATCATGCCAACGCTTGAGGTCTCGAACCAAGACTCTGCGAGCAGGTAAATTGACACCTGCTGCCAACGTTGGTGTTGCTGTTAATCCAATGAGTAAACCCTCTTTAAAAGCGCCTTCGATGGCCTTTCTTTGGCCGTGGGTTAGGCCTGCGTGGTGGAATGCAATACCGCCCCGTATTGATTCAGCAAGGCGCTCCGCCATAGCCGTTTGACTACGCCCTTCAAGTGTTGAAGCGAAGAGTTCCAAGCGTTTCAGCCGGTCAGGGTCTTCTTTTTTGAGTCGCTTTTCAACTCGTTTGGAGAGTTTCAAAGCCTCGGACTGAGCACTGCGTCGAGTTCCGACAAAGATCAGCACTTGCCCCTCTTGGTCGATTGCATCATTGACAACCACCCAACTCGGGTGCGATTTTGGCCCTTCGAGGTCACGTGGAGGTTGGAGTACATCTGCTTCTGTCGACAGACCTGCGGCTTGAACAAGTCGAGGTTCAAGGTGTAAATCATGAAAGGTGCTGTATTCCAAAGCGACGGGCCTCCATGATGAAATGACGAGGTTTGCATCGAGCCAGGTAGCCAATTCTTCACAATTGCCAACCGTGGCTGAAAGAGCGATAATTTGTGCTTTTGGGCGAAGGTATCGTAATCGCGTGAGGTTTATTTCCAGGGTTGGGCCTCGAGTTGAATCATTCATAAGATGAAATTCATCGGCGATTACAATCGATACATTTGCCATAAGTTCAGACCGATTTCGCATTAATGAATCGAGTTTCTCTGAAGTACATACCAGAATATCGCATTCGTCGATTTTTTTGGCTTCTCCCGAAGCATCACCTATGCCAAGCCCAACGGTTAATCCGACCGAACCACCCAAGGCAACCAAGTCTTCATGCTTCTCACTTGCAAGGGCTTTGAGAGGGACAATATACACGGCCTTTGAACCCGGTTCATCGACGAGTAAACGCCGCACAATACCGAGGTAAGCAACTAATGACTTGCCGCTTGCAGTTGGAATTGCGAGTAAAGTGTTGGCACCTGACAAAACACTCGGCATCGCCTCGTGCTGAGGGGGATGGAGGTGTTTGATTCCCCACGTTTCTGTCAAGAACTTGAGCACCTTTGGAGGCAAATCTAAGGCCATCACTGCCCGCTCGGTCGCCTCCATGTATCCTCAACCGCGCCAACAGTCCAAAAGGACAACGCTTGGATAGGTTCAATCCGACACCCATAAGACCCGGCTTCTCATGTCCTTACACATGGGCGATGATGTTGAAACCATGGTTGAAGAACGACTTTCGATTTTTCAAGATGAACCGGATATGAATGACTGGGTCGAAGTTATGTGTGGTGCAGCAATGGCTGTGCTCGGTATTTTCCACCTTGTCGCACCTTGGGAATTTGTTAATCCTGACGTCATGCGTTGGTTTGCTGCTGCTGTCATCGCAGCAGGTGCAGTTTGGGCTGGACACGGCCTCAAAGATATGGCAGTCAAGGAAATGCGTCGCTCGATTGCTATCCTTGAGATGTCACAAAAGGATGACGGCCCGAATCATGGCCTGATCCGAGATGTTCTTGTCAATCCAGACGCATACCGTTCCTTCCTTTTGGAATCCTATGAAGCCGCTTGGGAAGATGGAATCATCACCGAAGTAGAATTGGCTGAATTGAAATCATTCCAAGACGCATTGGGCATTACCGATGAAGAAGCCGCAAAGATGAACATCGATGCTGTAGTCAAGTCCGCTTCCAAAGATGGAGAAATCTCTACACGAGAGGAAGAAATCATCAAAGAGGCTGCTAAAAAGGCAGGCGTTGATTCTGATGACGTCATTCAAGATGCTAAAGAAAAAGCAAAGAAAGGAAAGAAGTAAACTTCAATCCCACTTTGATTCTTGACCAAAGAATGTTGTTGCGAGAGCTTTTGCTTTTTGACGGCGTTGATATTCAGTTCGGCTTGCGAATACACAAAGGAACAGTCCAAAAAGAGCAACTTGTGTCGAATAACCAATGAGTCCTGAAGCATTCTCGATGTTGATGTTTTGCGGGACATCACCGATATCAAAGCCAGGCGATTCGATAAAACGGACATCTAAGAGGTCTAAATCACAATCGCAAAGACTCACAGAAATCTGTTCTGGGAATAAAGCCCCTTGAAGCAGAACCCAGTCGTTTACACTCACTGATGCCGGGCGTGTTGACCAAGCAGGAACATTGACTGAACCAGTTGCTGGAGCATTCACCATATCAAAATCAACATGGAAGACGGAAGACTTTGGAAGTTCATCGACCACCATCATTGCTTCGAGCATCAGCATATCGAGAAGCAGAGAACGCCCAGCGAGTAGAATAAAGCGAACTGTTTGTTGTTCAAGCATACCTTGGTCGGTCGTTTGACCGCCTCCTTGAGCGACTTGAGAGAAAATGGCTTGGTCGAGACGTAGGTCTTGTAATTCTGGTACAATCAATTGCCATCGGCCATCGGGGAGTGGATGTGCCTCCTCAACAAGAAGTCTGAGTTGTAAATTATCACCATCGAGCATGCCCCAAGTTGAACCTGTATGAGTTACTAAGACTTGTTCGGGGACACCAGGATACGAAACATCCCACAATTGTTGGAGTCGCATCTCAATCAAATCATCAAGTTGTATTTCGGATTCGGTTTGAACTTCATCGCCCAAGACCCACATCGGATGTAAAATGCCTCCAACGAGTAAGAAAATTACACCTGGCGTGAAAACCCCAAACCGAAGCAAAGTAGAGGTTGAATTACGAAGGCCATCAATCACAAATCCAATCAATGCTAAAAAGCCAAGGAAGAGAAGGCCAAAGCCAGATTGTGTGAGGGATACTGCTTCATTCTCATCGCCTAAGAGCGCAGTACCTGAGGGGTAGAAAGCCTTGCCATCAAAGTCATTTGGATTGAGAGGGCCTGAACCTTCATATGAAAGTTGGCCGGTCCAAATATAGGGTTGGAATTTCCCTGCAGTCCCACCAATACAGAAGATATATTCTCCAAGAGGAAGAGCACGCCAACGGTAAGTAATTCGAGTCGAATCATCGTTTTCTTTGACAATTACATCCGGTGAAACCGATAGGCGCCCAGAGGGTTGAATGAGGTCGGGTAAACCATGACTTTGTTGAATTTCGATTGGAACAGTTTCCCATTCAAGGTAGATGTTTAACAGTTCGTGTTGTTCAATCGTAAAGGTCCAACAATCTCGATCGTTCTCGAGTAAGGCCCCGTAATGAATCGTTTCAAAAATGGTGGACTGAGGTTCGAGGTCGCTGGATGGCTCGTCGGTATTTCGAGCATCGATATCTTCGGACCATGGAATTTCTAAATACAAGGATGAAGCTCCACGAAGGTGCAATTCCCATGTCCCCGGTCGGTCAAGAACAAACGTCAATCGCAATCGTACAGTTTGCTCTGGCCACAGTAATCGTTCTCCGTTCAAATTGAGTGCTTCATCCTCCAAGGTATAGGGATTTGAAGTGGTTGCTGAGGGTAAGACTTCTGCATCAAAGTTCCATGTCGTGACCGTTGAAGCAAGAATCAACGAAACTTCGAGTTCTGGTTTATTAGCGCCTGAGAGTTCACCGGTGAATCGCAAATCAACAACCATCGATTTGAGAAGACTCGGGAGTAAGGCCAACTCTTTTTGCTGCGGGTCCATTTCAAATTCAAGTGTGACCGTATCGGGTTGTGCAGGTGAGGCGAATACCGTATCTGAAATGACTTCTTCTCCGGTGGCAACTGGAGTTAAGAAGCATTCATTGTCTTGAATACATGATAAAAAAAGTTCGCCACCATCGCTTGATTGATTCAAGTTCGCTTGGACTCCTGAGATTAAAAGAGGCAGCAGCAACACACTGAGAAGAAGAAGTAATGGACGGATTGGCCGCTGTTCACCACCATGACGACAGCCCATAGATTGCCGTATTCATCATCTCCCTTCAATTCAATGGTTTGATGCTAAGGCGATATTTAGATTTTTTTATCGATAAGAATCGTATTGCATTTACGACATCGATATTTTCTACGAGATGGTTTTTGTCGTGGGAATTCTTGTTGACAATCTGGGCAACACCATAGCCAAATCGCTTTTTCGCGACGCAGGTGTTCGGTAAACTGAGTACCATGTCCACCGGCTGTACGGCCAGGCCAAGCCGCCTCAAGTGTTCGAAAAAGAGTATTATGAGCACGTAATCCAAGCGCATGAATGTATTCATGGTGTAAGACAAAGGCAGAATATGCCTTCCACTGTGGATTCAACATTTGAGGATGAATATCAATCACTTCAACATCTTCTGGGTTGAGGGAACGAAGGTCAACACCTCGTCGCCAACGAGTAACTCCATGACGTTGGGTTGCATTCCTACGAAGCACACCCAATGGTATTGAGCGCAAACGCTCAACTTTTGCATCAACCCACTCAGGCATATCTCGCATGACCTCAATGACGAAGTTTCTCAACTCATCCAAGAGAAGAACCTGCTCTTTGCTTGGTTTTGCCATTGTTTGGCTCAACTCCATCGGTGATAAGCAGGATGCCCTTCTTTCACCGCAACAAACAGTCCACTCCCCGTTGCACAGACTTTGTCATTCGCTTCCAAGAGCAATTCAATTTCTACTCGGTCATCACTTAATTCTTTGATTTGACTGGTCACTTTGAGAACGGTATCTGTCGGTGTAGGGCGGCGTAATTTAACCGTATAAGAGGCTGTAACGGTACACGGTGGCTCTTCGAGACCTTGTGCATCCATAAGCGCAACAGCCGCCGTCCAATTCCCATGGCAATCCAAAAGGGTTCCAATGATTCCTCCGTTAATCATACCGGGGAAGGCTTGGTGGTGCTGTTCGGGCAGAAACTCCATTGAAAGTCCGTTTTCAATACGAATACTGTTGATTTGCAAACCTTGTTGATTGGCTGGACCGCATCCGAAACATATCGAACTTGGAGCATATTGACGTTGTACACCGACTTCTTCCATAACCTTGGGCTCACCTGTAAGCACTTGTTTTCTTTGCTTGTTTGTACGAATATATGAGCATTCTTATTGAGGGGGGTTCACTGCCAACACCATGGCAGCAAAGAAACCACGGACGAAGTCCAAAATTCGTGTTGCCCATGAACTTCCAAAACGAAGAAGAAACGCCATTCAAGAAGCAATGGCGGCACACAAATTAGAAGACCGGCCCGAATGGGACCGAAGTGCAAAATGGCCCAATGCACGCTTCTATCGTAAAATCATCAAACCGGGTACAATGCGAACCGTTCATCTCCCACTCCTCAATACCAATTTGGGGGATTCATGGCCGATTCCAGTCACGATTCTACATGGCATTCGACCTGGCCCAACCATTACCATTCTCGGTGGTGTACACGGCGATGAGTTGACCGGCCCCTCAACATGTACACACTTACTTTCAAACAACTTTACAGATTCTGGAAAACCTCTCGACCCTATGCAATTGGCTGGAACCATTCGTATTGTGCCGATTGTCAACTTACCCGGATATCGGTCGAAATCGAGATACTTCCCCGATGGTCGTGATTTGAATCGCAATTTCCCTGGAGACATGAAAGGCTCCACTACAAGGCGGGTGGCGGCTCAAACATGGAAGTATTTGTTCTCCGACGTTGACGCAATTGTCGATTTGCACAGTGCTGGAAAAGGTCGCTCCAATATGCCACAACTTCGTGCAAAATTAACTCATGCTGGTTCAAATATTCTTGCGAAAGCTTTTGGAATTGAAATTATTCTCGATTCAAAACCACCCTCTGGGTCTTTGCGCAAAGCAGCAATCGAACTTGACATCCCAGTCATTACCTACGAAGGTGGCGGGGCGAATTCGCTTGACCACGAAGCGGTCAAGGTCGCCATGCATGGTGTCTTGAATGTTCTTCGTTCGCTGCGTATGATCGATGGTAATCCTCATCGCCCACGATTCCGAATGCTCGCAAGTGGTTCACACTGGCTACGAGCAGGCGAGAGTGGCTTGTTGGACATGTTTGTCTCAGCAGGCTCAGTAATGCGTGAAGGTGAAGTCATCGCAACCATCTCAGACCCAGGGACACCGGGTATTACCGTCGATGTGGTTGCCCCTGAAGATGGATTGATCATTGGCGCAGCCACGAATCCCTTTACTGCAGCAGGAATGCCTGTTGGGCATTTCTTACCGATTTCGAAGCATCTCCGTCTGTTGAACGACCAAATTGATGACAATGGCCGTTTCCTTGTGTGCGGCTCACAAAGTGAACCCGTTTGGAGAGAGGAGACCGAAGTCGACGAAGTCGCTGTCGATGCAGAATGGAGTGGCGGAAGTGTTGAGTCCGAATGGACGGTAACAAAGGAATTGAACGCTGTCAAAGGTGACACATTCTCCGAAAACGAAGAAGAGGCTGAAGCCTAATCAAGCGTTTAGGAAAGCATCAACTGCGTTCTTCACTTCAATCTCTTCCATGTTTCGTCGCTGGCTTTTGGCCACTTCAAAAATATGGTTTACAAGGTCATCTGGAGTTTCATAGCCGTTTTGTTCAAGCCACCAAATGATGTTTGAACGACCGGCCATATGTCCAATACGGATAACTTGTTTCAGTCCAAAATCTCCAGCAGGGACACCAGAATACACTCGGTCTGCTAACCAATTGTTGCCCTTCCGCATGGCCTTGATCACGGCAGAAGCGTGAACACCAGTTCCAGTTTCAAAAGCATCCATACCAAAGACGGGGTAGTTACGAGGAAGAGGTACTTCGATGTATTCGTTTGCCTTTTTCACATAAGCACCCAGTTGGGTAAGGTCGTTATCAATCACTCCGAGAAGTTTGAGATTGACCAAAGTCAGGTCAAGTGGAGCATTGCCGGCGCGTTCTCCAACACCCAACGCGGTTCCGTGAATAACGTCTGCACCTGCTTCAACAGCAGCGATGTTGTTCGCAACACCCAAGCCACGATCTTGGTGACCATGCCAGTTAACTTCGATTTCTGCACGCTTGTAGCCTGCATCTTTGATGACTTCTTCATCGATGAATTGTAACAACTTTTTGACCCCGTTTGGAGTGACGTGACCGCATGTATCGCAAATACAAAGACGACGGACTCCCAATTCCATTGCACGTTGGTAGATGATTTTGACATCTTCCGGTTTCGAACGGGTTGTGTCTTCGGTGACAAACATAACCTGTACATCGTTTTCAATCGCAAAAGAAACTGGTTTTTCCATCGTTGTAAGAAGTTTTTCGATTGTCCACCCTTCTGTATATTGACGTATTGGGCTGGTGCCTAAGAAAGCGCTGGCCTGGATTGGAGTGCCATGTTTGACTTGTAACTCAACCAAAGGTTCGATGTCATTCATGAGTGTTCGAACTGCAGCACCGGGTCGGATTTTGAAATCATTTTCAGTGATATGAGACATCAATGCATCGATGTGTTCCAAATGGTATGGACCTGCGCCAGGCAGGCCAAGGTCCACCTTTTGAATGCCAAGATTTTCCATAAAAGTGAGTAATTCAATTTTTTGTTCAATGGTTGGGTTTCGAGCGCTTGGGCTTTGCAATCCGTCTCGAAGAGTCTCATCATCGAACCAAACTCCATGGGGGTGATTGGCTGGTTTTCGGTTGAGTTCATAGTCTACAGTATTCCAATTATAAATCAATGAGCGCTCATCCATAAAACATCACCGCAACGGCCGACGGGGGCCGGTACAAACACGCACAGTATGGAATCATGTTTGAAGGCGTCGCTTCGTTAGGAAGATCACTCTTCTTCTGAATTACCCTCTGAATCATCATCCAGTGAGTCGCTTTCAACCAGTTCGGCAGGGAGTCGGGCAGCGAAAATGATATGGTCAACAAAACCTGTCTTCTTTGCGTTCCTCAATTCCATAACTCGAGTCCCTTTTGATTTCTTATTCTTAGTTTCCTTGGTCTGACCGGCATTGATACGAATCATCATACCTTTCTTGGTAAGTAAGAACACGTTATCTTCGAGATTCGGGATCTGTCGAGCGCTGATAATGTAATCACCATTCTCATGGTCGAGATTCATTGTATACGCACCCTTAGCACCGGGTTTGGTCTTGCGGTAGCCATCGGTTCGCATCTTCCCTTCTCCAGTTTCAGCATCGATTTTCTGTACTCCTGTTGCATCGAGGTCTGGAATCTTTTCAGCGGTACCCAAACGGCTTCGCTTTGCCATTCCATTTCGAGTGATGGTCAAGATTTGAGTATCGGTGTTCTCGGTCGACATCATAGCGACAACATGACCGCCATCGCCACGATTACCCGTCCTAATACCATAGATACCAGCAGAAACTCGGCCGGAGGAACGGATATTTGAACAAGCAAAGCGACTGGCGAAACCAGTGCTTGAAATCATCACGACTGCTGAGTCATTGGTACTTGTTCGAACATTGACTAAACTGTCATTGTCCAGCTTGAAGCGCAATGCATACTTTCCATTTCGGTTAATACGAACATATTCTTCGAGTTTCGTTTTCTTAATGAGACCCAATCGAGTGGCAAACAGTAAGAAGTGACCATCTGGAGATTCGAGCAAATCACGGGTAATTGGTAAGATTGTGACAATGTTTTCGTCATCCTGAATCTTTTCAATCACATTTCGAATGTGGCTACCACGTGCATGACGGCTAGCGAGCGGTGTTTCCCAAGCCTTGAGACCATACACTCGTCCTTTGTCGGTGAAGATCAACAAACGGTCTTTACTGAAACACGTAACAATTAACTGAGGTGTATCTTCGTTCTTGGTTGCAACACCCTTGAGTCCTTTGCCACCACGGTTCTGAACACGGAACATTTCGACGGGCATATGACGAATGTAGTTGTCTTCACTAAGGGTAATAGCAATCGCTCGTTCCTCTATGAGGTCTTCACGGTTCATCGAAAGTGGCATTGCATCGATAATCGAACGGCGTTCGTCGCCATGACGTTCAAGCATTTCATCCAATTCGCTCAACAAAATGCTGAGACGACGTGAACGAGAGCCAATGATGTCTTGGAGATCGGTAATTCGGATTTGCAACTCCGAGTATTCATTTTGGACCTTACCAACATCCAAACGGCTCAATTGATAGAGGCGACGTTCAGCAATAGCCTTGGCTTGTGGTTCGGTAAAACTGAATGGAGCAATACCTGGCATTGTTTCATCACCGCGTAAAACTGCTTCAAATTGTTCTCGGCTGGAACTTGCTTTACCAACGGCAACCACATCATCAATGCGGTCTTGTGCCTTGACCAGACCTTCAAGAATATGCGCTCGTGCCTGTGCTTTTTCAATCTCAAACTGAGCTCTTCGTTCGATGACTAATTCACGGTGAGCCACATAGGTATGAAGCATCACTGGCAACGTCAAGAGAACTGGGCGGCCATCGAGAATACCCATCATGTTGGCTGAATAGGATTCTTGCAAACGACTGGATTTGAATAATTGATTCAAAACAGCGTGTGGGTCTGCATTATTCTTCACTTCGATGACGACACGAATTCCTTCTTTGGAAGATTCGTCACGGATGTCACGGATTCCAATTATAGAGCCTTTTGTCACCAATTCAGCAATATGAACAAGCATATCTGCTTTCTTTACTTGGTAAGGGATTTCATGAATGATGATTCGCTTACCTTTGGAATCGTCAAGAACATCGCACTTGGAACGGACGTGGAATCGGCCCTTGCCCGTAGTATACATGTCATAGATTCCGTCGATGCCGTGAATCGAAGCCCCGGTCGGGAAATCAGGTCCTTTAACATGCTCCATGTATTCTTCTATAGAAATCTGCGGCATGCCTTGGTTGGCTTCGCCTTCCTCAAGAATACGGTTGACATGCAAGTGAATGGCACCTGCGACTTCAGTCAAATTATGCGGTGGAATTCGAGTAGCCATACCGACAGCAATTCCATCGCTACCGTTGAGGAGGAGGTTTGGTAAACGCGCAGGGAGTACGGTTGGTTCTTGCTCAGAATCGTCAAAATTCGATTGGAAGTCGACCGTTTTCTTGTCGATATCATCAAGCATGTGATTGGCGATTCGGTCAAGTCGGCTTTCCGTATAACGCATAGCTGCAGGCGGGTCGCCGTCAATTGAGCCAAAGTTACCCTGTCCATCGACCAATGGATAACGGAGTGAAAACTCTTGAGCCATACGAACCATGGTGTCATAAATCGATTGGTCACCGTGAGGATGGTACTTACCCATGACTTCACCGACCGAGCGTGCAGACTTACTGAATTTCTTTTCCGATGTATGGCCGCCTTCGTACATACCGTAGAGGACACGCCGATGGACTGGCTTCAAACCATCGCGCGCATCAGGTAGTGCACGTCCAATAATGACTGACATTGCATAATTGATGTACGATGTTTTCATCTCATCATTCAAAGGATGGTTCAATACATTCTCGGTAGAGATGATTTCATCAACATCTTCGGTTACTTCGGTTTCATCGCTGTTTTCTTCAATATCATCAGATGTCAAGGTTGGTCACCTCCTTTGCGTGGAGTTCGATAAACGCCCTTCTATCAGGCACATCTTCACCCATAAGGATTTCAAACATCCGGTCGGTTTCTTCCGCATTTTGAACCGTTACTTTGAGCATAGTCCGGGTTGCAGGATCCATGGTCGTCTCCCAGAGTTGCTCCGGGTTCATTTCACCAAGACCCTTGTAACGTTGTACGCCGATTTTGGCATTTGGATTGTCGCCCCTCAGTTCAGCGGTGATTCGGTCCCGTTCATCATCAGAAAACGCGTACTTGCTGACTCTTCCTTTCGATAATTGATAGAGTGGAGGTTGTGCGATGTAGACGTGGCCTTCGGTAATCGCTGGACGCATGAAGCGCCACAAGAAGGTCAACATCAACGTTCGAATGTGGGCGCCGTCAATATCGGCGTCCGTCATGATGATGATTTTGTGATACCGCAATTTATCGGGCTTGAAAGACCCTTCATCCTCTGGATTGTTTCCAACACCAGCGCCAAGTGCACGAATCATCGTTTGAATTTCTTGGTTTTGGAATACTTTGGCAAGGTTGTGCTTTTGCCTTTCGACATTCAAAATCTTACCACGTAATGGGAGGATTGCCTGAATACGTCGGTCGCGTCCGGTTTTTGCTGAACCACCAGCAGAATCACCTTCAACGAGGTAGACTTCGCATTCTCTTGGGTCTCGAGATTGGCAATCGGCCAATTTACCTGGCAGGCCGCCACCTTCGAGCACACCTTTGCGCCGGGTGAGGTCACGTGCTTTACGTGCAGCTTCACGGGCCTTTGAGGCAAGCAATGCTTTATCGACGATTTGTTTCGCAACGGTGGGGTTTTCCTCAAAGAATTCGCCTAATTTTTCATAGACGACCGTTTGAACAATACCTGTGACTTCACTGCTCACGAGTTTATCTTTGGTCTGTGAGGAAAACGAAGGATCAGGATGTTTAACACTAACAACAGCAGCGAGCCCTTCACGGACATCTTCGCCCGAAAGCCCCTCGCCTTTGAGCAGATTTCGCTTCTTCGCATAGCCATTGATGCAACTGGTCAATGCAGTTCGCAGTCCGGACATGTGCGTCCCACCGTCTTTGTTTCGGATGATGTTGGTGTAGCAGAGAATCGATTCACTAAAGGCGTCAGACCATTGTAAAGCAAGTTCGACGGAAACGGGCCCCTTCTCGGTTTCTTTCTCTCCTATGATGACAATGACGTCTTCGTGCATTGCCTCTTTTCGCTCATTGAGTTGGCGGACGAATTCTGCCAATCCGCCTTCGTAAAGATGTTCGACGACGTGCGGTTCCTCTGCTCGCTCATCGTGGATGACGATTTGGAGGCCTGCGTTGAGGAATGAAGTTTCCTTGAGACGGGTGTTGATTTGTTCGAACTCGAATTCAGTAACTTCGGTGAAAATAGATAAATCCGGCTTGAATGAAATGGTCGTGCCTGTGTCGTCGCATGTGCCGATTTCTGCCAATGGAGCGACTGGGATGCCGGCTTCAAAACGTTGAAAGTGGATGATGCCGCTACGATGGATGGTGACATCCATCCATTCCGAGACTGCATTGACTGCCGAAACGCCGACGCCGTGAAGGCCGCCTGACACCTTGTATGAGCTGTTATCGAATTTACCGCCAGCATGGAGTTTGGTCATGATCACTTCTGCCGCTGACACGCCGTAGTCCTCGTGCACTCCGACCGGAATGCCTCTGCCGTAATCACGAACCGAGAGTGAATGGTCAGGATTGAGCGTGATGTCGATACGCGGGGTATGGCCCGCTAAATGTTCGTCAACGGAGTTGTCGACGACTTCCCAAATGCAGTGGTGAAGGGCTGAACCATCGTGGGGGTCGCCGAGATACATACCGGGTCGTTTCCGGACTGCTTCGAGGCCCTCGAGAACTTGGATGCTGGATGCGGTGTAATCGTCTGACAAAATTATTCCTCCATTGGGGTGTTCGAGATGACTTTTTTCGGTTCAGAAATGAGTTGAAAAATGAGGCAGTTGACAGGATAATTTTGGACCGCAGTCCCCTATTCCGCTCTCCTCACGCCCCTCTACAACTATACCCTGTGCCGAGGGGGTATAAAGGTACTCCAAAAGGGGTGTCAAACCACCTGCATTTCAGGCTAACTTTTCGCGTTCAAGAACACTCTTTTGAGCCGGAAAAATCACCAACAAATGCGGTCAAAAAAAAGCCGGAAAACCTCCGCATTAGGACTGAATCCTCAAAACAATACAAGCGAGAGCGTTAAGAAGCGTGCCAAAGTCGCCGAAAGTATGCCCAACCCCAAGATATGCGTATCTCTTGAAGAAACAACCGTGAAAGCAATGGTTGACGAAGCTGCTCGTGCAGGAATTCAAGGCGCCAATATGATTGAAGTTCGTTTTGACCGGCTGTATCTCAAAAAGCCTCAAGCAACTATTACCGAGGATGCGGAAGGCAAGCGTATCTCGACCATGCCTTCAGTCAATGAATGGCCTGTTATGGACTTTGAAGAAGTCGATGTCGAAAAATCCATCGCCGCACTCAAAGAAGCAATCGCCCTCCCAGTTATTTTTTCAGTTCGCTCCGTTCGTGACGGCGGCCATTTCTCAGGTGATGAGAAGCAACGCCTTGTCATTCTTCAATCCGCTATCGAGTCAGAGGTCAAATGGATTGACCTCGAATTATCGATTAAAGCCAAAGATCGTAAAGCTCTTGTTGAAGCCGCTCAAGCAGCAAAATGTCAAATTATCGCATCGCAGCATGATATGAATGGGACACCAAGTTCTGAAGATATCGTCTCTTTTGTCACTTCAAACGCAGACAGTGGAGATCTCGTCAAATTCTGCAGCACACTCAAAGACCACCAAGACGCACTCCAACTCGTCGATGCAGCAAACACATTGAGTGCTCAAGATTCGACCCCCCCTTACAGCATCATGGCGCTTGGAAACGGTGGCGATTGGACTCGGATTCACGCCCCAACACTTGGGCAAGATTTGGTCTACGCAACCATGCGAGATGAATTCCGCCTCTCTGACAAGGGCCTTGTGAACGTTCGAGACCTCCAAGATGCTTGGAGACTCCTTGAGTATTAAGTTCGAAGATAGCCCTCACAAACGGCGTTTTTAGGGCAACTCTGATTCTACACGGACTTGCCCATCAAGTCCTTCTGAAACCGATTGATATCCAGAAGGCTCAATTCGCGCTGGTTCGGGAAGGCTGACGACCTCTTTTTGAGGCGGAACTACCGGAGTATATGGCTGTGGATATTCAGCAGGAGTATCCAATGAGGGGACGATGTTTTGCGGCATCTCAGCGATCAATCCTGCTTTCATATACTTTGCATTGAGGATAAACGGGATGGCAAGTGTTCCGAGAAATGTCACCAAGAATACAAGAGATACTGTGAATGGAGGGAGGATGAAACTTCGTTCAGTGGTAATGATGGTAACGTCCGCTGCGATAATTGAATTCGGAGCGACTGCGTCGTTATCATGGACATTATCCCAAGTGTCGATGACGATATAGAAATCTTGCCAATCCGTTCCTGAAAAGAGTGACGAGTAGATCTCTGGACCGTCGAGGTTCAAGGCGAAATTTACTTCAGAAGTCCGCTCATATTCATGTGAATCTCGATACGATTTCCAACCTA
>Ga0209709_10000308_pt1 | contig 46747 bp, 36 predicted proteins | sample ArcticOcean_MG_C_2_FD_187435 | JGI IMG/M metagenome (GOLD analysis project Ga0209709, IMG submission 187435) | Marine microbial communities from western Arctic Ocean - ArcticOcean_MG_CB4_136 (SPAdes) (version 2) | ecosystem: Environmental > Aquatic > Marine > Oceanic | place: Arctic Ocean... | reverse complement strand
AAAGAAGCCATTTTAAGCGTTTGTCAATGCATTTAATAAGTGCTATTGAAACCTTTGGAATAAACAAAAAGGTTTATAGTCAATATTGTCCAATGGCAGATAACAATAATGGTGCATATTGGTTGAGCAAACAAGAAAAAGTAATTAATCCATATTTTGGGGAAGCAATGCTAACTTGTGGTGAAGTAAAACAAGTAATTGAATAAGCTTCAATAGATCAATTTTATTAAACTCACAGTCAAATATAAATTCAAAAATCTCAATCTTTGACAATGAGACTAATAAAATTACTGGTATTTATAAACTCTTTGCGAGTAATATCATAGTTCGATATTTCAATAGAGTTATCTACTAAAACAATAAAACGGTTATACTTTTATAAAGTGTAGCCGTTTTTTTTATATTTACATCTAATTTTTAATTGAATGATTTATTATTCTAAAGTATCATATACATTATTAAGCGTTGTATTTATAGTTTTTTTTGGGCCATTAATTCCTAACTATATTAACGATGGTTTTAACACTAATATGTTCTTAATGACTTTAGCTCTGATCATTTTATTTGGATTAATATTACATATGTTTTTCAATACCACTTACAAGATTCAGAATGAAAAACTTTATATAAAATGTGGATTTATTAAATATCGCCCTTTAAATATTGGGGAGATGAAAAAAGTTTCTAAATCATCAAATATCATTTCCTCTCCTGCTGCTTCATTTGACAGAATAGAAATCAGATATGGTAAGTTTGAAGAATTAATAATCTCTCCAAAACACAAAACTAAATTTGTTGAAGATTTACAAAAAATAAATCCTGAGATTATAAATAATCTTTAGAGACAAGTTTCTTTATTAAATAGTTTGTTAACTCAAAATCTCTTGGCGTAAAATAAATGTTCGATATTTCAATAGAGTTATCTACTAAAACAATAAAAAGAAGTAGTCGTTTTTAAAAAAAAACAAAATAGAATCCGATGAAAAAAACAATTTTAATATTTACTTTCTTACTAACGACTCTTAGTAGTTGTAAAAAAGATAATAATAAAAATCCAGAGGAATGTTACTCAAATAATAATGCACGGTCGATAGTTCACGATGGTGTCAATAGAAAATATGTTTTATACATACCTAATACATACGATGGAACATCTTCTGTTCCACTAATGCTAAATTTTCATGGGTTTGGTGGTAGCGCAAGTGATTATATGCAAGAAGCAGATATGCGCTCATTGGCAGAAGCTGACACTTTTATTTTAATCTATCCTCAAGGTAGTTGTTTAGATGGTTTATCTCATTGGAACGCTTGTCCATTGGGAGGAGACAATAAAAGTGATGCTGATGATTTTGGTTTTGTTGAAACCATAATAAATGAGATTTCATCTCAGTATAATCTAGATATGGAGAGAATTTATGCTGCAGGATACTCTAACGGTGGTATGATGGCATATGGACTTGCGAATTATAAAAGTGATTTAGTTGCTGCGGTAGCATCCGTTTCCGGAGTAATGTTAGAATGTACAGGATCTACCAGTCATCCTATGCCGGTAGTAAATCTTCATGGAACCTCTGATGGTGTTCTTCCATATAATGGGAGTAGTGATTGGAGCTCTGTACAAAGTACGTTAGACTATTGGATTAATTTTAACAATACTATTATAACTCCAACTGTAAGTAATGACAATAGTGGAGGAATGTCAATTGAACATTATGTCTATGACCAAGGAGATAGCTCAGTTGCTGTTGAGCATTATAAATTTATAGGAGGAGATCATGTTTGGTTTAGCGCCACTTATCAAGGTAAGGACGTATCTGAATTGGTTTGGAATTTTGTGTCCAGATATGATATTAATGGATTGAGATAAATAATAAAGGTCACACTAATGGATGTAAATCCTTGTCTTTTAATATGGTCATTTATTGAAATTATTTCTAAAAAATATCTTGGTGTAAAACTTATGTTCGATACTTTAATAGAGTTATCTACTGCCAACCCTTTCAGAAATGAGAGGTTTTTTTATACAGCATACTCAGATTAAACAGAATTGGAACTTAAATTAGTTGTGTTTTACAATTAGGAAAGATTTATTATATTTACTTAATCAAAAACCAAACAACTTATAAAATGAAAAAACTAATAACATTATTTTCAATTGCTATACTTTTTAGCAGCTGTAATACAAACCCTAATTACACAAAAAATTTAGCAACAGCACAAAAACTTTTTGAGCTACACGGAGAAGAAGATATAGAGGCGCAATTAGCTTTAGTGAACAAAGACGTTGAGTCTAACACTTCTATGTATGGTTCTGAACCTGCTGGTTATGACCAATATGTAGCCATGCTCAAGGGTTATCATGCTGCGTTTGATGATATTAAATATACTGCTGAAAATTGGCTTCCTGGAACTAGTGAAGATGGTTCGCTAGACGGGAGTGTTAGAACTTATGGAACTTGGACAGGAACAAATGTATCTACCGGAAAAGAACTAAATCTTAAAGGGTACTGGTATATGAATTTTGATGTCGAAGGAAAGATTATCGCCCAGGGAGATTTCTTTGATTTTGGAGGAATGGTTGACGCGGTATACTCTAAAAATTTAGTAATCATTGAGGTTGAAGTCAAAAAAGGAAAAAAACAAGAGATGTTAGATTTGTTGAATAGTGAACAAGGCCTTCCAACTACGGCAGCATATGATGGATGTTATGGCTATGAAATGGTCTTTAACGACGAAACTAACACATTTTATTTAATCGGAAACTGGGAGAGCTACGAAAAGTACGCAGTTTATCTTAATTGGAGGCAAACGGAAGATGATATGATTTCAAAGATGATTCCTTTAATGAGAGGTGGAGAAAAAGGACTTAAAGTCGCACAGCCTAATTCAAGCTTCTATTCTTTTTAGTCAGATAAAAACTAATAAAATAATTCCCATATCAAAAAAAGGAATAATATTTTTATTATTCCTTTTTTTTAAAACTTTTGTCAGATGATAAACTGGATAAAGCTATTAAGGGTTAATCATCTTCCATCAATTCAGATAGTTTAAGTTTAACTAAATTTGTTTAATATTTTTCAAAAAAACATTATAAATAGCAAATTCAAATAATACTTGTAATGTAATCCAACTATTATTTGATAATAAATCAAGAGTATGTTTTTAATTTAGTTAAAGTATTAACATCTAAAACTTTATGAAATGAATGAAAACAAACAAATGTCAGTTGGTGATTGGGTAATCACTATGATAATTGCCTCAATACCTTTAATTGGAATTATTATGTTATTTGTATGGGCGTTTGGCTCAGACACAAACTTAAGTAAAAAAAATTGGGCTAAGGCTATTCTGATTTTCTTTGGAATCATAATAGTCATATACATTCTAATTTTAGTACTCTTCCTAGGTTCACTATTTTAAAAGTGAAACAGGATTTATGCATTCAACAAAAAACCCTCATCTTCGAGGGTTTTTTTTATTTAACTCAATACGATAGTAATGTTAAGTATAAAATTCAACCAAAAGCAGCATATATTTTATATAAAACTGATAGTAAACTAATAACCTTTCTACTTAAATGAGTTAGACGCTAATCAAGAATTTAAGATGCTTAAGATATCTTAACAATAAAACATATCTAAGTTAAAAAAGTTAAACCGTTAATTAAACGGCTTACTTTTGTAGTGGTACCTGAAAATTTAATTTAACTTAATTAAATGTACACTAAATTTTAATGTGTTATTGTTATTGAAAAAAAAAGACTATATTATTTAAAATTATTTTTGATGGAATCGGAATTCAAGGTTGGTTTCTAAATAAAAGATAAAGACAGAGCTAACTTAACATTAATTGCAGTTAATTTAAGTACTATTTTCTTTTAAACCAAGACACATTCTATTCCATGACTTCAGTTGTTTCTGAGTTTTTTATAATTCTTTGAAAGCAACCTATAATTTTAGTTAAACTATATTTTAAGAAAATAATAAATTTCATATGTTCAATATTTCAAAAAAAGCACTGCTATTAACTACTTTTTCCAGCATGCTTTTACTATTAAATTCGTGCTCTAAAGGCAGTACTGAAGAAAGCGCAGCTCCAAGAGTCACTTATACCTTAATCGTAACAGTATCTTCTGGTGGAATTGTTGACGAGGCTGGAGGGGTATATAATGAAGATACAGAAGAAGTTATCACTGCAACAGCAAATACAGATTTTGATTTTTCGGGATGGACTGGTGATGCTTCAGGCACTGATAATCCGTTGACCATCCTGATGAATAGCAACAAAACAATTGTTGCAAATTTTGTTGCTTCAGACGACGATATGGATGGTGTAATTAATGCTTTAGATCAATGTAGATTAACACCGGAAGGCGAGAGTGTTAATGAACAAGGGTGTGCTTCTTTTGAGATAGATACGGACGGCGATGGCGTAAATGATGTTTATGATCAAGACAATATGACTAGACAAGGTGCTCCTGTTGACCAAAATGGAGTAATGTTAAATCCAGTTAACCTAGATGCCAATGGAGTTACTATTGTGGCAAATACATGGGCTACTGCGGGCGATGTTGGTGAAATTAATGGGACTGTTATTACAGTTGTAAGTGAAGATCAGCTTCGTGTTAGAATAACAAACAATGAAGATGTATCCGGCGTATGCACTTCGGGCGTAACTAATATGAGCGCATTATTTGAAGGAGCAGGTACTTTTAATCAAGATATTTCTCATTGGGACACCTCAGCTGTCACCAATATGCAGTCCATGTTTTCAAACGCGACTGTATTCAATCAAGCAATTGGAAATTGGGACACTTCTAATGTTACCGACACACAAGCAATGTTTTCAAATGCTATAGCTTTTGATCAAGATATTACAGCATGGGATACCTCTAATATAATTAATATTAGCTCGATGTTTAACGGAGCAGTCCTTTTTAATCAAGAGATCGGAGGATGGGATATCACAAGTGTAACTAATTTGACACGAATATTTTATCGGGCAGAATCCTTTAACCAGGATATAGGAAGCTGGGATACTTTGGGCGTAACAAGCACTTCAGGTTTGTTCTGGTATGCCTTGGTATTTAATCAAGATATTAGCAGCTGGAATGTTTCTGATGTTACCGATATGTCTTTGATGTTTTATGGAGCTGAAGAGTTTAATCAAAACATTGGATCCTGGAACACTGCAAATGTAACCGATATGGGATGGATGTTTTTAAATGCAACTGCTTTCAATCAAAATTTGTCTGGATGGTGTGTTTCTAACGTAACTTCTGAAAATGAAACTTTTTCTGAAAATTCTGCACTTACAGAAGCCAACCTTCCAATATGGGGTACTTGTCCTAATAACTAAATCGTAATTCAATTAAACTATTTCATAAATTTAGAGTCCTAGCTGTAAACACTTTTACTTGGAGAAGCAAACTATTTTAGTACATGCCTTACAAAATCCTAAAACGCAAGAAGCAGGATTTAAGAACTTAATTAAGGAATATCCTAGAAAAAGCACTAATGTTTGGTATTTGCGTATATTCGTTAAACAAAACTATATTTATTAAAACTAAAGTAAACATGAAATCATATATCACTATACTTGTTTCACTTCTACTAATCTCTTTTAATAATCCAAATGAAACTGCTGATGCTCAAGAATTTCAAGGTAAGGCATATTATTTTTCTCAGTCAAAAATGGATTTGGGTAATTGGGGAGCACGAATGAGTGAAGCTCAAAAAAAGCAAATGAAGAGTCGTTTGAAAAACAGACTGGAAAAAACATTTGTTCTGAGTTTTACTAAAGAAGAATCTTACTTTAAAGAAGAAGAAACTGTAGATGCTTATTCTGGAGCAACAGATTCTTGGGGAAGTAATTTTTCGAGAGGTCCTCAATACAAAAACATTAAAGAAAATAGACTTGTACAGGAACAAGAATTTTACGGTAAAAAATTCTTGGTAAAAGACAAATTACAAGAAATTGATTGGAAAATGGGCTCAGAGTCTAAACTCATAGGCCAATATATTTGCTTTAAGGCTACTGCATCTATACCATCATCTGACCTCAGCTGGTACAGCTTTTCCTGGGCAGACATTTCATCACAAACCGATGACGGTTCTGTGGCGATGACTCAAATTGAAGCATGGTTTACACTACAAATTCCTCTGAGACATGGTCCAGCAGAATACTGGGGACTTCCGGGACTTATATTAGAAGTTAGTGCAGGAAACACAACCATGTTATGTTCTAAAATTGTCTTAAATCCATCAGAGAAAGTTGATATTAAAAAACCTGAAAAAGGAAAAGAAATTTCTAAAAACGGCTATCAAGAAACCATCAAAGGTAAGATGACAGAGATGAGAAATAACCGTGGTAGAAGAGGATCACAGCGTCTAAGAAACTAATTTTTTACTTTAATAATTTTTACCTTTTATACAAATGAAAAATTTAAGTCTCTTGATTTTCTTTTTACTCCCATTAATTGTCCTTGGCCAAATTAAATTAGAAGGTGTTGTTAGAGACACACTAAATAACCCGCTGGAACTAGCTAGTTTAGTTGCCATAAACAAGAAAACAAAGGGTTTTGAATCGTATGTAATTACTGATAATCAAGGGCAATATTCTTTAGAGCTAAAGAAAAATAGTAGCTACAACATTCAAATAAGCTACATCGGACTGAATACAATAAACGACAGCATCAGTACCCTAGAAAATTCAATTTCAAAAGATTATATCCTGAGGTCAGCATTTTCGCTTGACGAAGTAGAACTTATATACGAAATGCCCGTAGCGGTAAAAGGAGACACCTTGGTCTACAATGCCGATGCCTATACAAATGGTTCCGAAAGAAAACTAGAAGACATCATCGATAAGTTACCCGGAGTTGAGATTAATGAAAGTGGTCAAATTGAGGTAGAAGGGAAAGTTGTGAATAAATTAATGGTCAATGGAAAAGACTTTTTTGATGGAGACACCAAAATAGCAACACAAAATATTCCCTCATCATCGGTAGATAAAATTCAAGTACTTAGAAATTATGGAGAAGTTGGACAGCTGAGCTCTGTTCGTAACAACCAAGACAATGTTGCAATAAACATTAAGTTAAAAGAAGGAAAAGAGAGCTTTTGGTTTGGTAATGTCTCTGCTGGATCTGGAAAAGCACCCGATGAATCGCTCTATCTAGCGCAACCTAAGTTATTTTATTACAGTCCAAAATACAGCATAAACTTTATAGGAGACATCAACAACATCGGAGAAGTAGCTCTTTCAAGAAGAGACATAAGGGGCTTCGGAGGTGGCTTTAACGCCCCCAGCAGATCTAGTGGAACCAGTATAAATCTTGGAGACAACAGCTTGAACTTTTTAACCAATCAAAACAATGCAATCAAGATTAAAAATAAACTGGCTTCAGCTAACTTCAGTTATTCACCCAATAAAGCGTTAGATTTAAGTGGGTTTTTAATTTTCAACAGCAGTAAGATTTTATCGAGAGAAGTAAACTTTGTTCAATATACAAATCCCCTTCTAGCTATTCCTGATGAAACTACTGAACAAGACAGTAACGAGAGGTCTAATCAAGGGGTATTGAAATTTAGTGCATCGTACAAGCCTAATTTTAGCAACCAAGTAGATTATGATATTCTAGCACGCATGTCGGACGACAAACAGCGCCAAAATATTATTTCTTCTGTAATTGGAAATACAAATCAAACAGACAAAGTAACACCTTACAACATCAATCAAAGTTTGAAATATTACTTTACCCTTGACGAGAATAATATATTTGCTTTCGAATCGCAGCATGTACTGAAAGACGAAGATCCGATTTATAACGCCATATTAGATAACAGTCAAAATGGTTCTTATGGAACTACAGCAAACGCATTGGGTCTAAACAGTTCTTTGTCTGAATATAACATTGGTCAAAACAGACGTATCAAATCCAATCAATTGGATGCTAAATTAGATTACTATCACATTATAAATTCGAAAAGTAACATCAACATTACCCTTGGAACAATTTTAAGTCATCAAGCGTTTAATTCTTCCATTTTTCAATTTTTAGATGATAATTCTAGATTCAACCTAACCCCTACTTTCAATCAAGGAAGAGCAGTAAACGATGTAGAATATAATTTTACAGATTTCTATTTAGGGTTTCATTATAGATTCAGGACGGGCAAATTTACGTTCACGCCAGGGTTCTCGATTCATGCCTACGGAAATAGAAACATTCAGTTTGATGAAACCATCAAAGATAATTTCTTCAAATTATTACCTGATTTCGAAACACGGATTCAACTTAAGAAAGGAGAAAGCTTGACCTTAAACTATAACATGCGTAATCAATTTACAGATGTTACACGTCTGGCTCAGGGATTGGTTTTAAATAATTATAACAGCTTGCAATATGGAGCAGCTGATTTGCAGAACGCCTTGTCTAATAACATCAGCCTTCGTTATAGCAGTTTTAATCTATTCAATTACACCAATGTTTTTGTTCGAGCTGCCTATTCAAATAATATAGATCAGATTCGTGGACTTACAAATTTTGAAAATGTAATTCGCACAAGCACATTCTTCAACTCTAGTTTTGCAGATGAAAATGTAAGTTTATTTGGACGGGTTCAAAGAACTTTCGGGAAAATCAGAGCTACCATAAACACAAGTGTAAACTACAGTAAAATTAATCAGTTTGTTCAGGGTGTACAATCTTTAAATGAAGGGTTAACGCAAACTTATACGCCTGGAGTTCGTACAAACTTTAAGGTAGCTCCGAACATTAGTCTAAGGTATCGATATGCTGTTACAGACAACAACCAAGGAGATCGAAAAACAACCTTCGTTACAAAGTCGCCTTCAGTTGATTTTGATGCCTACATATTGCAGAAATTTACATTCAGAACAGATTACAGTTACACAACACAAGACCTTGGTAATGGTGAATCACAATCTTTTCAGAATTGGAATGCTTCCTTAGCCTACCGAAAAGACGCAGATGCGAAATGGGAATATGAAATTAGAGCATCCAACTTGCTTAATATTGACGCACAAGTTCGGAACAGTGCTAATAACATTTCCGTATTTACTTCGGAAACCTTTATTCAGCCCAGGTTCATAACGTTTAGATTTATTTACAGTTTATAAGAATTGTGTGGTCTTATATCTATAAATATTGATATAAAAAAGTGTTGATTGTAAATAAGAAAATACTGGTTTTACTTTTTTAAACTCATTTTAGATTTAAGTTCTTCAAGGAATTCTAGATATTCTTCATGTTTCGTTTTCTCAAAAAATGTACGATTTAACGTAATGCCCGCTTTAATATTTATTTGCGATTCACTAAGCTCCGATTCGTCGATCGAGTGTATCGAAAATAAGTATAATTCGATTATGACAGGTAATGTCGAAAGTCCTCTTTTGGTAACCAAATATTGTTTACTCTTCTTGGTTCCTTCTGGATCTAGTAGCTCTAAAAAACCCTCTTTTAGCAGAAAATTTAACCGATTTGTTAGAATGTTAGTTGCTATCTTTTCTTTTGATTCTCTAAATTGTTTAAATCTTGTTTTTTTGTGTAAAATAGCATCTCTTAATATAAGTAACGACCATTTATCTCCAAGAAGATTTATAGAATATGCAATGGCGCAGGTAGGTTTTGTTTTCATTAAAAACGAAATTATAAAAAAAGTAATTAATAATATTACGCAAAATAGCTGAAAAACAGTAGTTTGTATTTAGATTAATTAAAAATAAGCTGAAAACACAAATCACTCTAAAATAAGACAAAAGCAATCTGACATCAATTCTCCAAAGTGGAGCGGTTTTTGTTATATTTAGTTATATGAAATTGTTTTTAATTTTACTCTTTGTCTTCAGTTCCTGCTTCTGCTTTTCACAAAAGGTATTCGCTGTGCAATACGTTAACCAGTCTGATGTGAAAGTTTATGTTGTTGCTTATGAAAATCAAGCCGACCTAAAGGTTTATAAAACAAAATATCAAAATCAAGCTCGAGGAAATAAAGGCCTTTGGCATTTTACTGATTACGCAAATCAAGCTGATATTAAAATATATTTTGTTGATTACGCCAATCAAAGCGACCTCAAAGTATACTTTGTAGACTACCAAAACCAGTCGGGCTGGAGAAAAAACTCCAAAAAAAACCTGTTTTACTAAGTTGGATTTCGTTAATAAATGAATGATCTAATTAAAGCTTAATAACAACAAAGTCAGTTCTTCTCTTTTGCTGTTGTGCCTCATCAGACAATTCAGAACAGGGGTTTACAAGCACCCGAGTATCTATTCCAATGGCTTTTAATTCTTTTTTTGCCTTCTCTATTGCTCTTCGAGTTTCTTGTTGTTTAATTAAAACTCGAATGTTTGAACCAAACGATTGAAGTATCGGGCTATATCCTTTACTTTCAAATTCTTTAATGGCTCTTTCTGCACTGCTTGAAGAACTATAACTCGCTACAAATAAAGCATATTCTTGATTAAATTCAGAAGCAACTACATCTTCTCCGTACCCTTTCCCATAGATGCGTTCTGGCTTTTGAATCCGTTTTTGAACGTAATCTATTATTTCTTGATTTCTTCGCTCTGAGAGCTTTAAATTATAGTCTAACGAGCCTCGACAATCTGTATACGATCTTAACTCGACTTCTAAATCTGGGTTTGCTTGCATTACTGCAACTACTTCATCCACTCTATCTCGATAGGAATTTAACAATGCACTGTCTGCAAAGTCATAAAAAATAGGCGAAAATGCTTCTATTAAATCTGGTGGCAGGTCTTTTTCTTTTACTGAGGCTCGATCGAGATAGACCCAAACCTCATCAGAAACCCCTTTGACAGTATTTATTTTATAAGCAAAAGAATCTTTCTTGACGTTTGAATCTGTATTTTTGTACAAGAAAGAACCGTTTTTATTTAAGTTAAGGGAACCAAACAAGGGCGATTGAGTTAGTTCAACTTCTTTTTTTATGAGCCTTTGTAACGGATCCTTTTGTGTCAAGTAAAGCTCATCGTTAGTCAAAACATTATCTATAGCGACAACAAGTGTATCAGAAGGAATGTATTGATAATAATCTTCAATTCCCGATAACTCTGGATCGAAATCAAAAGCGTATAAATCGTCACTTCCCTCTCCTCCTTCTCTATCAGATGAAAAATGTCCAAGGCTTAAATCTTGATTTAAACTGAACGCAAAATCATCTGCACTGGAATTTATTCCAGCACCCAAAAGATACTTTTGCCATCTTATCTCAAATTTGTTTTCTGCTAAATAAACATCCATTTCTCCTCGCCCATCTTTAGCGTTAGAAGAATAAAAAAGAAACTTATCGTTATATGAATATGGAAAAACCTCATCTGCTACTGTATTAATATCTGCACCTAAATTTTCAGGTTCTGAAAAAATACCGTTTTTAATAAAAACTTTATATAAGTCCATCCCTCCAAAACCTTCGGGTCGATTACTGGCAAAATATAAAACAGTCCCTGAGTTATTTATACTTGGATGTAATGTAGAATAACCATCCATATTAAAAGGTAGAAGAGTAGGTTTAGGATTAACACTTATGTCCTCATAAGCTAATTTAATTTGATACAAGTTTAATTGAAACTTTTTTTCTTCATCCAACTGAGATGAACTTCTTGTGAAGTAAAACCCTTGAGATTCTTTATGAAGACTTCCAGGGCCTTCTTGAAACAAAGAATTAACTTGCGAACTTACATCTTCAATTACTGATAGGGTAAACGTTGATTTATCAAAAGAAGCTTTGTAAAAGTTATATATAGGATAATCCGTTTTAATACGTCTCAACACCTTCTTGCTTTTTTTGGATTGGTTTTGCTCTGATAAATAAAAAACTTGATTAGGAGTAGTTTCTCTTATAAACACCATTCCAAATTCAGAACCCTTAGTGTTTCCGACAAGCGAATTAATAACATGAGCTTCACCCTCAAATCTTTTTTTAAACAACAGACTATCGTTTTCGAATAAATCTGGGGAGGGCCAGGAAAGTCGAACTGATTTCTCTCTATATTCCTTTGCTAATTTAGGCTGCTTTAACAACAGATTAGAGTACCTATAATAGTCTTCAACTGTGGCATAGTTAGAATTTGTGATTTCAGCATATCTTTCTAAGGCTTTTTCTTTATTATTTAATTCATTCAAAGCTATTGCCCAATTTCGAATATCATTTAAAGATCTCTTGTCTGTTGAAGTAGAATAATACGCGACAGCTTTATTGTAATTCTTATTTATAAAATAATAATCTGCCCAGTTCTCTTGAGGTTTATCTGCTTTAGATTCTTGAGCAAATAACGAAAAATTGCCTAGGAAAAGTATTATCAAAATAAAGTTAATTTTTTTCATAATTAAAAGAATCTAGGTGAAAGTAAATAGCCTTCTGATTTAGTGGTTAAATCAAAACGAAGCATCAGTTCATGAGTAGACATATTTATGCCCTTGTTGAGAAGTGAAGAAGGAAAACCATAAGAATAACCTAAAGAAAACCGCTTCCCTATATTAACCCCAAACATGGCACTTGTTCCGACATTATTTAACTGTTTTAATTCTTCCCCACTAAGGCCATTTCTAACCTGAACACCAAGCCAAAATCTCTCATTAAAAATCCCCAGAAGAGATGCATCCATGGCAACTACAGAACTTGATTGTTTAAGCATCAAACTAGGCTTCAACATAAAGGTTTCATTTAACGGAAGAAGACCTCCAGTAAATGCATAAGCGTGCTTCTCAAGACCAAAGTCGTCATTTTCAATAAGCCTTGGAATTGATAAACCAAAATAAAACTTTGGCGTATAAAAGTAAGCACCAAAACCGATTGTTGGAATAATTTTTCTATCTAGTGCCAAAGCAAATGTTGGGTCATTTGGGGTTGATGTATTTAGTAGTGCTGTATTTAAATTATAATTAATTGCTCCAGCCTTAACACCAATTGAGAGCCTATGACCCTTTTCATTCAATCTTAAGTGATATGATAAATCAACATCAATAGAAGTATTACTTGTCGGCCCAATTTTATCATTTAAAACACTCAATCCAAACCCTAAACTCTTAGAAGTTATTGGAGCATTAAAGGATAAAGTTTGTGTAATAGGAGCGCCTTCAATACCGCTCCATTGAGACCTAATGACAGAAGTGAAACTAGATAGATTTCTTGCTCCCGCATAACCCGGATTAATGGCTTGATGATTAAACATATAATGACTAAAACTAGACTCTTGCTGTGCAAAAGAAAAAGTCCCCCAGAGAAGTAAAATAAAAAGTATACGTCCAGTTTTCATCAATTATCTTTTCTTTTTATATAAACATATCCTGTTGTTTCGGGCCTTGAATCTTCCCATTCTATCCAGTAGAAATAAGTGCCGTCTGACAATTTAGTGTCTGCAGAAAATGAACTGGTATTGTCTGAATTTCCTGCCCAATCGTTTTCATATTGTGTAGTTCTATAAACTACATTTTGCCATCGATTGAAAACCGTTAATGTATAGCCTTCATTAGAATACAATCCTTGAATTTCCCAAGTATCGTTAATTCCATCACCATCGGGAGAAAAAGCATTTGGTATGATTAAATCTGCTTCTATAATTTGTGTTGAAGAAATAAGGGCTTCTTGACAACCAAAAAGTAAATTATTAACCAAAACTCGAAACTCTTTATTTTCTATAAACTTTGATGCTTGACTTATTAAAAGTTGATTCGTGAGGGTGCCCATATAGGAATTACTTTCTGAAATATTTTCCCAAACAGGGAATTCTTTAGTTCCATTATTAATTTGCCATTGGTAGGAAGCAATACTCTCTGCAGAGACTGATACCGAGAGAATGATTTGAATGGAAGAAAACAAGGTAGTCGGTTCTAGTGAGGATTCTAAAACAAACTGCTGACCTACTTCCTTATAATCTGATATGGTATTGTTATCGTTGTCTGGTGGGATTTGATATCCTCCATGATTAAGAACTCTTCCTAATTCATCTACCTCAATTAAACCTGACCCCAGGATTCCATCTTCATCTAAATCCATATAAGAAGCCTCAAGAACATCAAAACACCCATCAGAATCACTGTCAAGGTCTAATGTATTTGGTATCCCATCTAGATCTGCATCCTCAAAAAGTTCGTCAGTATCTAAAATTCCATCGTTATCATCATCTAAATCAATCCTGTCAATAATACCATCTAAATCACAATCTCCTACTTCTAAAACAGCTAAAGTTATACTTTGAAAAATAAATGAACAAGGTGCAAACGGATCAGTATTATCTAAAAACTCATCTGAATTTAAAACTCCGTCACCATCAATATCAATATCACATAAATCTCCTATACCATCACCATCATGATCGTCTTGATATATGTTTGCTGTTGTTATACAATTATCGTCTGCATCGAAAACAGTATCATTGTCCTGATCACGATCATTGTCAAGATTAATAATCACAACATCATAATTGCTTAAACTGGAGTATAAAGGGTCACTATATAAAGGATTTATTCTAATTGAAATTGATGAGTATATATCTCCATCAATAATATTATCATCGGACCCTAAAACAACCACAGACTGAGGGATATTCCAATTGTCAGGAGTAAAGATTAACTCTGAAAAGAGAATAGATAGTTCTGAAGGATCATTTACAGTAAGCTGAAAGATTGTGTTAGTTGAAACAAAAGAGGATAAAGCGACTGTAAAGCTTGTATTACTTCCATTTTCAGATACTGCTTCTGGTTGTGTAATTATTAATGTAGCTGAATCGTTGTCCAAATTATATATTATTAAATCGGCTACATCTGATCCAATTAAACTATTATAACTTGCCTCAGCACTGTAAGGATCTCCTGTAACTAGATTTACAGATTGTGTTCCATCAACTATAAAATCATCTATACCGGTTAAGGTAATTTGATTAGCAGAAGGATTATTCCAATTTGCCGCAGTTATAGTTATTCTATTTGAACTAAGTGTGATTTCGTCGATATTATTTCTTATTGACAACGGAACAACTACATCTTCATTTCCAGATGGCTTTGCTAATAATTCAAATTGAACAGTTACAATAGATCCATCCTCAGTAGTAAAAAAATTATTATCTATAACACTTAATACAATACCTGGAGCATCATTATCCTGATTACTAATTACTACATCTGATACTTCAACATCCGTTAAATCATTAAAATTTGTGTCAGTAGAAATTATATTAAATGTTGAAATGTTTACAATTTGACTTCCATCTGAGATCGGTGGAGAATCGTCTATTCCGTCAATTATGATCGTTTGAGGAAAATTCCAATTTGAAGGAGTAAAAGTTACTTGACTAACTCTAGGAACTGCTTCACTTGCATTTGAAGTGCCAATATCAACAGTAACATTAGCTGTAGGTATAATATCCAACTGAATTGTAAATTGTGCTGTATCTCCGCTTTCAGATGATAAATTGTCAATTACAACTACAGTTATTCCTGCTAAATCATTGTCTAAGGTTGTAACGTTAACATTTTGAGGTGAGAGCGCTAAAAAACCATTGTCAGAACCAGAATCAATTGATACAATAATAGAAGAAATTTGATCTCCATCAATAATAAAATCATCTACTTGATTGAGCATAACGGTTTGAGAAACGTTCCAAGTTTCGGGGGTAAAAGTTAAAAAAGAAGTAGCTGAAACTCCAACTTCTGTAACATCATTTGAAACTAAGTTTATCTGAACATTTGTGAGTGGTTTTACAGTAAGTATAACTTCAAAACTAGCTGCTGAAGGAGAAGCTTCTGTAAGAATACCATTAAGGGATGATAATTGAAAACCTGCAACATCATCATCTAAATTTTCAATCGATATTGTCTGTGTTGCTAATGAAGAAAAGGCTTCTGGTGACAAAGGGTTTACAACAATATTAATATTCGAAGATATAGTTCCATCAAGGATAAAATCATCTACTGAATTCAATATTACTGTTTGCGGAATATCCCAATTAGCCTCTGTAAAAACTGCTGATGTCAGATTAGGATCAACCAAAACCTCTGTTAAATCAAAACTAAAGAAATCAAGAATAACAATATCCCCAGCATTTGGCTTAATGTCTAATACTACAGTAAAACTGACGGTATTAGACGATCCTTCTTGAAGAAATCCACCATTTAATGTACTTAAAGTAAATCCTGCTATTTCGTTATCTAAATTAGGAATTGCAAGGATTTGAGAAGCTAAAACTGTAAAACTGCTATTCGAACTCCCATTAACTGAAAAGGTTATTGAAGAAATAATAGTTCCATCTAGGATAAGATCATCAAAATTTGAAATTGTAATGGTTTGGTCAACATTCCAATTGGCTGGAGTAAAAGTAATACTGGTTAATGATGTTACTATTTCATCAGTTGGATTAATTGTAATATCAAAAATTACATCTGAAAGAGGTGCTGCCAACAATACAATTGAGACAGTTGCTGTTTGAATATCACCTTCAGTTAATGTACCCGAAACTGTTCCTATGGAATAACCTGGAATATCATTATCTGCATTAATAGCAATTACTGTTTGGGATGCTAGAGAAGTAAATCCAGAATGTGATATAGCATTAATACTTGCAGTGATTGAAACTATTTGGGAACCATCAACAATTAATTCGTCTACAGTACTTAAGTTAATAATTTGAGGAGTGTTCCAATTTAAAGAAGTGAAAGTTAAACTCACTTGACCTAATGTAATTTCTGTTAAATCTAAACTTTCAATATTAACAATGACATCTTCCATGGGAGTGGCCAGCAGGACAACAGAAACTGAGGCAGTTTGAGAATCACCTTCCTTCAAACTACCTGAAACAGTGCTTAAAGTATACGCTGCGACCTCATCATCTGCAATTTGAATTGCATAGGTTGGTAATGGTGTTGGGTTATTGAAGCAATCATCCGAAAGGGGATCGTTAATTCTTACCGTAAAATTACTGCTCTGCGCTCCATCTGCAAATAAATTGTCAACTGTAGTTAATGTTCCTACTTGTGGTACATTCCAGTTCGAAGGAGTAAAAGTCATAGAACTTGTTGAAACAATTAATTGATTTGTATCCGAGGAAACTAAATCATAGGTAACTGAACTCAGCGGGGCATCATTTAATACTAATGAAAAGGTAGCTGTGGTGGTTCCCTCTATTAAATTCAAGGCAGGTAATACAAGCGTATAATCGCCTTGTAATAAGTCAACTACTACTTCTAGGCGATTTGAGCTCTGACGATAAGAAATAGCATTGGGATCAGATAAACTTGCAGATTCCACATAATAAGTTGCTCCGTCTACTAACTCCGTGGTATTAGGGATATGTGTTGTTGTTCCAGTTTGACTTGTAAACCAAACTAAATTATATGGATTACCTAATAGATCTGTTCGAGGATCTACACCTTCTGGTCTTGCTATAGTTTTAGTTAAATCAATTAATTTAGGTGAACCATTTGCACATATAATTTGTAATGTTGACAAAGCTGATTCATTTGTAGCAGTAGGTATTAATATTTCGTCAGTAACACAAATAGAATTATTATCAAACCGAACTTGATGAATATTTTTAGCTCCCCCAGTTGCTGCAGTAAAACCCCAATATGCAATATTAGAATTTAAGACTTCGCCTATTATATCTATTGTTTTAGAGTCAAAATATGTACCTCCTCCAGTTCTTAAAAAAACATATGATAACTCCTTTACAACAGGATTCCAGTTAATCGAGATGTTATGCCACTGTCCATTTTCAAGATTATCAACAGGTTTTAAATCTCCTGAACTTACAGCATTATTTGCTCTACCATTTTTTACGAAAGCAATGTGATCGCTAGTAGTAGCGTCCCAACCACCATTATAGTAAGTGTCCATTTCAATTGCATAGGAAGGACTAATTCCATTGTATCCAAGACCTCCACCACTTGACCCTTCATTAGTGCTGATGTTTTGAACCACAAAAGCTAAACCATCCGCTCCATTATTATCACTACCCAAGAATACCTCCACATTTAATGAAAATGAAACTCTTAAATCAAGTTTATTTTGATACCAAATCATTCCCTTTTTTGTATTCCCATTGGGTGTTAAAGTAAAAACGGCTGATCCAGGTGTATGGGTCGCATCCTGTATAAACTGAAAATTGCTGTCATCGAACACTCTTGAAACACAAGCTTCCGGATCATCATCTTGATTGGTAACCTGAACTATTTGATCGCTTAAGGGATCAAAATCATCATTAGACTGAGAGTCTAAAACAGAAAAAACTAGGTTACTCGTTATATCAGCATCTCTAATAGAATCATCTACTCCAGTAACAACAATTGACTGGGAAATATTCCAGTTTAAGGGAGTAAATGTGAGTGAGGTGGTTCCAATACTTACCTCGGTTAGATCATCTATAGTTATTAAAATGACTACATCTGATGATGGTTTTCGATTCAATAAAACTAAAACACTACTTGTTACGGTACCTGACTCATTTACAACTATATAACTTGGGGTTACTGTAAATCCTGCTGCAAGGGGGTCTAAATAGTCAACAATGCCATCAAAATCTTCATCATTTATATTGAGTTCCAAACTATCTAACAAGCCATCATCATCACTATCGAGATCTAAATAGTTTGGAATTGAATCACCATCAGTATCAGAAGCTGTTTCTGTAAGAGTCAAAATTCCATCATTATCATCATCATCATCAATAAAATTTAATATTCCATCTCCGTCAGAATCTAATAATCCGCCTTCTGTAACATCTAGAATTCCATCCCCGTCACTATCCAAATCAAAGCTATTACGAATTCCATCCCCGTCAGTGTCTAGTGTACAAGCACTAACGGGACGGTCAAAAGAAATCCGATCTAATAAATTTCCAACACTATCTCCAGAAGTGGCTTCGAATAAAAAAACTGTAGAAACCTGTCCAGATGGAACAAGATAAATTCCTGTATAATCTTGCCATGAAGTAATAGTAGCAGTTCTTGAATCAAGAATAGTGGAAGAACCTATAGAAGGTCCGGCACGAATATTTATAGTTTGAACAGGACTTGCATTTCTAGCATGATGACTAGCTGACCAAATTATATAACCTCCAGGAATCGTATTAATCGTTTGATAAAGAGCTGCTGTTTGATTAGCATTTATTTCTGCGAATCTGTCCCCCTCTCTAGCGTTGTAGGTTATAGAGCTTAAAACTCGCCCATCACACCAAATTTCCATAATGGAATCTGTCGCAGTGGTAAACCAACCATCAATTATAGATTGATTTGCAAAACTATTACAACCATTAGTGCCAAGCTCAAAACCACCATTAATTAGTCCTCCACCAGGATAACCACATTCTACACTATCTAAGATTCCATCATTATCATCATCAGGATCAAAATGATCGGCAATACCATCGCCATCATTATCTTCAAAAAAATATGGATCCGTTCCAATTGTAATTTCATCTAGATCACTCAATCCGTCATTATCAGAGTCGATATCTACTTCTTCAAAAACATCAGATACTACTTGGTCTAGCACGTTCATATCTGCTGCTGCATAATACCAAGTAAAAGAATCTGACTCACCAACTGCCAAATCATTTAAACGAACATACATGCTGTAGGACCCATCATTAGTAACATCAATAACTGACAAGTCAGGATCTATGAGAGTAGAGTTATTATCTATACTCCAACCCCAGCCAGCTTGGACATTATTACCTCTGGAAGACTTTGTAAATATGAATATGCCCTGACTTCCTCCGGTAACTTTTAGCGCTGAAGCTCTTTGATTCATGTTAGTCAAAACTTCAAAAGATCCATTAATAAGATTTCCTCTTTTTTTATTGAGCCAATCGGTATTGCCAATATAATCGTGTTCAGTCCCAATCCAATAGCGAATATTTGAAATCGCACTAGAACTAATATTTTTTAAAGTAGTTGTTATCTTAATATATTTATCATCCAGTCCAAGACTATATGAATTAATTAATTCAAATTGAGCTGAGCCAACAGTTATTTCTCCTTTTACTTTAATAGTACCAGAACCAATTCCACTAGAAATAGTAAAATTATTTGAATCAAAAACCTGATTAGACATAATAGGATTTGATAGACTCGTACCGTTTAAATTCCAATCATCTACTCCGTCTCCTCCGATAGCTATTTTAGAACTTAGAGATCCTCTGTATGTTAACTTTCTAAATGAATTATATATATTACTAAAATAAAATGGTTGTTTGAAATTTCCTGAAGCATCTATTGATAATTCTGTACCATTACCAAAGCGCATATTTCCATTATTAATGGTTCTATTCACACCATTAAACTGGCCATATAAATGACTTAGATTTATAAAAAAAATTAGAAAAAATAAACACTTTTTCATCTAATCAAATATACTTTAATTTTAAAAAAAAACGAATCTTGAAAATGAAAAAGTTTTAGGTACGAAATCTATAAGATATTGAACCATTAAAACGAATATCAATTACATACCTTTAAATTAAATGAATTATCATTTATGAAAATTATTTTAAGATGTTTTTTAACCGCATCAGCAGTATTAATTTTTGGGTGTAATTCCAATAAAAATTAAAAAAATCTAAAGAAATGAATCAAGAAAAATATAGACCTAACTATCATTTTACTCCCGAAAAAAACTGGATGAATGATCCAAACGGCGTCGTATATTATGAAGGAGAGTACCATTTGTTTTATCAATTCAACCCCTTTGGAAACATCTGGGGACACATGAGTTGGGGACATGCTGTTAGCAAAGATCTTGTGAAATGGGAACACCTTCCATTAGCCTTAGCAGAAGAAAATGATGTTATGATTTTTTCTGGATCTACTGTAGTTGACTGGAACAACTCCTCTGGATTAGGAATTGACAATAAACCACCTCTTATTGCCATTTACACTGGTCATGAAGAAGAAAATAAAAAACAATACCAGAGCATAGCTTACAGTAACGACAAAGGTAGAACTTGGACTAAATATGATCAAAATCCTGTTTTAGATGTTGATATGAAAGACTTTAGGGACCCAAAAGTGTTTTGGTACGCTCCTGAAGAAAAATGGGTAATGGTTGTTGCGCTCTCATTAGAAAGAAAATTACACCTATATTCTTCTAAAAACTTAAAAGAATGGAGTTTTATGAGTGAATTTGGTCCTCAAAATGCAGTTTATGGGATTTGGGAATGCCCTGATCTTTTTGAAATGAAAGCCAATGATGGTAAAAACAAATGGTTCTTAGGTATTAATTTGGGTCGTCATAGTGTAGCTGGTGGGTCTGGTGGTCAGTACATGATTGGTGAATTTGATGGGACTAAATTTGTAGCCGATGAAAGATCGGTAGTCAAGGAAGAAAAGTACATCCCCCCTGCTAATTTTTTTGCAGCAACAAATAGACCTGATAAAGTATCTCAAGGAATAACTAAAAACACTACAAGTTTACTTAATGAGGATTTTTTTATTTTAAGTAAAAATAAAAAAACTCAAACTTCAAAACCTTTTACCCTAACTTCTAATTATGTGAACTTCTCAATGGCTACTGTTGCAAATTCCGAAGAGCATGTTCCAAATTTAGAGCTGTGGATTGACAACCAACTAATTAGAAACAGTGCAAATAAAGAGCTTAATATCGTTGAGTGGAAAGCGTGGAATGTTGAAGATTATATCGGTAAAATTGCGGAATTTAAAATTGACAAAACAGAAAAAGATGACCAATTTGAAGTGATTATAGATCAACTTCATTTAAGTGATAAAGCTGCACATTCTGTCGCAGAAACTACACAATGGATGGATTATGGAACAGATTTCTATGCCGCAGTAAGCTGGAATGATATACCGAAAGAAGATGGTCGCCGGTTGTGGATTGGATGGATGAATAATTGGCACTATGCTAATCAAATCCCCTCAGGAAAATGGAGAAGTAGCATGTCTATTTCAAGAAGCATTGAGCTGGTTAAATCAGATAACGGCTATCAAATACTTCAACATCCTGTAGAAGAAATAAAAAAATATAGAACTCCTGTTTTTGAATCTAAACAAACTACCTTGAAGAAATTCAATACAGAATTAGATAAGCTCGATCTTACGGATCAATTCGAAGCAGTTTTTGAAATTGATTTAAAAAACGTTGAGCATATAAAGATGCTTTTTGGTGATCCTGAATTCCCTGCAATTCGTTGGGAATACGATACCAAAACCCAACTTGTGAGTACCGAACGATTAGCTAATGGGAATGAGTATTTTCATCCTAAATTTAGTAATTACCAACAATTTAAAGTGGAAGCAGAATCTGAAACTTTAAAAATTCGCTTGTTTGTAGACAGAAATTCACTTGAGATATTTCATCAAAACGGTCGCGAGGTCAGTACACAATTAATGTATCCTATCAGCGATGACTTTAAATGGAGTATAAGGTCCGACAAGCAACAGATTACGCTTAATTACTTAACTATATTTAGCCTTAAATAAATCGACAAATGAATAAAGTATTTAAAATATCTTTGATTTCTGCCTGAAACAAAAAGGGTTTCTTTGGAACGTTTAGGTAAAACTTTAATCAAGTAAATAATGAAACAGGTTGTTTGTTTTGGTGAAGTCCTTTGGGACCTTTTTCCAGAAGGAAAAAAAATGGGAGGAGCTCCTTTAAATATTGCTCTTAGAATGAAATCTTGGGGCATTAATACACACATGATAAGCAGTGTAGGGAATGATTCACTAGGAAAAGAAATTCTTGCACTGTTAGAACAAAAAGGTATTGACACAAAATACATTCAAGTAAGTGACAATTATAATACTGGAACCGTTAGTGTCACCTTAGATCAAAATGGATCTGCTTCATACGAAATAAACCATCCGGTAAGTTGGGATAAAATTGAACTAGTCCCAGCATGTTTAGAACTTGTATCTGCCGCTGACGCTTTTGTTTTTGGAAGCTTAATTGCACGAGATTCAGTATCAAAAAAGTGCTTACTTGCCTTGTTAGAAAAGTCAACTTATAGTGTTTTTGACGTAAACCTTAGAGCTCCTCACTACTCCATTCCTGACCTTCAATTATATATGAATCAAGCTGATTTCATTAAATTCAACGATGAGGAAATAGATGAGATTTGTTCAGCTCTTGGAAATAAAAACAAAAACTTTGAGGAGCAGATTTTATTCATTTCTAAAAAAACAAATACATCCTCTATTTGCGTAACTCTAGGAAAAGATGGTGCTGTATTATTACATAAAGATAAGTTCTACAAACAAAAAGGATATGCTGCTGTTGTGAAAGACACCGTTGGGGCTGGAGATTCGTTCCTAGGAGCGCTTCTAAGCTTAATAATATCAGATTGTGAACCATCTGTAGCTTTAGACAAGGCTTGTGCAATAGGCGCTCTAGTAGCTCAGAAGAGGGGTGCTAACCCAGTGATTCATGAAAAGGAACTTGCCAAATTCATGAACTTATAGGTCTAATCTTCCAATGAGCGGGCTGAAAAGGACTGAAGTTCTTTATCAAAAATAAATTCTATCTGAATGGGTCTGCAACAGACTTCACAGTCTTCTATGTATTGCTGCACTGTACTCGAAGGTTCTAGGAGCATTGAAATTTCTTCCCAACAATAAGGACATTGAAAAAAATGCTCTTCCATTAGCCTTCTATTCCTATTAACTCTTCTGCAACAACTTCCCACTTTTTTAGTAAAACTGCGAGTTGATCTTTCTTCCCGTTATAATTCTCAAAGAAGTTTGGCTGCAAAATGGTTTGCTCATAATTAATTTCTAATTCTGAATCCATTGTTTTAATTGCTTGTTCAAGGTCTGCAATTTCACGTTCAACTTTAGATTGTTTGTTTTGAAGTGATTTTAATTTTTTCTGAGTTTCATAATCATTCTTAGGTATGATTGTTTTTTTGGCTTTTATTTTTTCTTTAAGTTCTAAAGCCACCAAAGAATCTAAATTTTTCTGTTCTAAATACAAATTAATATCTCCTAAATACTCTTTGAGTTTATGGTTTTTAAATTCTAAAACACGATCACTCAAACCTTGTAAAAAATCTCTGTCGTGAGAAATTAGAATCAAAGTTCCTTCGAATTTACGCAAAGCCTCTTTCAAAACATTCTTAGAGTCTATGTCTAAGTGATTGGTTGGCTCATCCATAATTAAAACATTGAAAGGCATAAGTAACAACTTAGCCAATGCCAAACGATTTCGCTCCCCACCCGAAAGAACTTTAACACGTTTTTCTACATCATCACCGCGAAACAAAAAAGAACCTAAAATATCTCGAACTCGAGAACGGTTTAAATCGGTAGCCGCATTTTGCATAGTCTCTAACAAGGTTAAATCACCATCAAGATATTCAGCTTGATTTTGAGCAAAATACCCTACCATCACATTATATCCAAGACTACAAGAACCCTCATAATCAATTTCATTTACAATGATTTTTGCAAGCGTAGATTTGCCCTGCCCATTTTGACCTACGAAAGCGGTTTTAGTTCCTCTTGCTATTTCAAAATCAACACCTTGTAGAACCATTTTTTCTCCATAAACTTTCTTAATCCCTTCCGCTTCAATAATCATTTTCCCTGGTTGCTTAAAAACTGGAAAACTTAACTTCATGGCACGATTATCTTCAACATCGAGCTCAATTCGATCAATCTTGTCAAGCTTTTTCATGAGAGACTGAGCCATTGTTGCTTTAGAGGCTTTGGCCTTAAAACGTTCTATTAATTTTTCGGTCTGTTCAATTTGTTTTTCCTGATTCTTTTGAGCTGCGCGCTGCTGGGTAAGAATTTCTTCCCTCAGAATCATATACTTTGAATAGGGCTTATTATAATCATAAATCCTTCCGCCAACAATCTCTATTGTTCTATTGGTAACCTGATCTAAAAACATTTTATCGTGAGAAACTAATACTACAGCGCCTCTATATTTCTTTAAAAACTCTTCTAACCAAATAATAGATTCGATATCCAGGTGATTTGTAGGCTCATCCAGTAAGAGGATGTCGTTGGGTTGTAAAAGTAATTTTGCCAACTCAATACGCATACGCCATCCTCCAGAAAAAGTATCTGTTTGCTTATTGAAGTCTGAAGATGAAAAACCAAGTCCTTGAAGAATTCTTTCTGTAGTTCCTTGATAATTATACCCACCTATTATTTCATAGCGCTCCGTTACTTCGTTGAGTTGAACAATAAGCTCATTATAGGAGTCAGATTCATAATCTGTTCTTGTAGTAAGACCCAGGTTAATATCCTCCATTTGTTGTTCTAATGCTTTGATTTCAGTAAAAGCTTGATAGGCTTCTTCCAAAACAGTTCTTCCGTAATCAAAATCAATATCTTGTTTCAAAAAACCTAGTTGTACTATTTTTTCTTGTGAAATTGAACCTTCCGAAACAGGAGTATCTCTTGCTATTAAATGAAGAAGAGTTGATTTACCTGCTCCATTTTTTCCAACAAGACCAACGCGGTTTCCAGGTCCAAGACGAAATGAAATATCCTTAAAGAGATATTCTCCCCCAAAAGAAACTGATACGTTTTGAACGCTAAGCATAAAAAATTTTTTGCAAATTTGATGAATGCATTTGAAATAAACTAGTATTTATAGAGATTGTCTTAAATAACTTTCAAAGCGGCGTAAGTTAACCTCTTCCGGAAGATCAGATCTACCTTCTATATAATCAAAAAGCCACTTGGACATTAAAGGTGCACCTAAAACTCCTCGAGATCCGAGACCGTTAAACAAATGAACATTTGGCAAATTTGGATGTGTACCTATTAAAGGTCGTCTATCCTGAACTGTAGGTCTAATTTGAGTAATGTGCTCAATAACTTCAAATTCTGAGGATATCATTTTAAGTATCCGCTCTTTAAGCCAAGTCTTACCAGCTGAAGTACAAACTAGAGTTTTATCTTTTCTTTCAAATGTAGCTCCTGCCCAGTAGAAATCATCTCCAATTGGGGCAATAAAAATTGGCCCTTTCAAAATGACTTTGGTTTTTAGATTTGGAGCTTTAATTATTAAAATTTCACCCTTAGACCCTACTAAAGGTAATTTATTAAATAAAGGATTGTTAACCATTTGATATCCCTCACAAAAAACTATGTGTTTCGCTTTAATGCTCTTGTATTCTATTTCTGTTGATGAAGTGTCAAGTTTGTCGTAGTCAAAAACTTCTAGCGATAAATCATCTTTGTGTAATGAATCTTTAAAAGATTTTAAAAGCACATCTGTTGCAACCCTTCCGGTATGGTTGACAATGCCATAACCGGAATTTCCATTAACCTCATCTTCTCGATTAGAGTATATTTTAGGATCAAGGAAGGGGACGAGACTTTTTTGATCTGCTGCTGATGACCATAAATTATGCTCTGCGTCTTTGTTAAAAATCTTATGTATTGGAGCCGGATGAATAAAATCAGTCGACAATCTTTCTTCTAATTTTTTATAAAAAGGTAGTGCGTAAGAATGAAATACCTCCCCGTTCCAAGACAATGAAAAACGTTTTAAAACAGTAGGATTATAAATTCCTGCAGCAATTTGAGAAGAACCTCCCGATCCCGAATCGATGATGTGAAAAGACAAGCCTTTTCGATTTAGTTGTTCTGCATAGGTTAATCCAGCTAAACCCAATCCAACAATTAATGCATGTTTCATACAAATTAAAAGTAAAAAAAAACGCTGCATATAGCAGCGTTTTTAGGATAATATATCGTTGTTAGTTATTCCATAAATCTTGTTCAAAATCTCTTATAACAGACTTGATTCGTTCAGATTCTAAAAGTTGTTTAAGAGCATCTTCATAAATATATTCTTCAATTTTACGATCCTGATAAACATTCTCCTCTTTATAAATTATAGAATTAAAACGTCTAGAATTTAGCATGTGGTCGAAAGTAATTGGCTGAGATGAATTTCTTACATTAAAAACATAAGAACTATTTAGAGCTTGTCTAGCATCTGGGAACCATACCCAAAACAATTCTACTAAATCCTTAACATTCTGGTCATCTTTAAAGTTAACATCTGGTGAACATGGAGCGATACCTAATAAACGATATTTTAATTCTCCTTGCCGTTTATTAACGTACCAAGTACCCTTTATTTTATATTGTCTAATGTCTCCAGCAGTAAGTCTTTTTTCTTCTATAAACTGAGCATCAACTGCCTCTCCTGCATTCAATTGGTCTTTACCTAGATCAGTAGTATCAATTGCAACTAATTTATCGAGAATATCTTGATAGGTGATTTTTTCTTGAAAGTAATCATCCGAATAAATCTCTTTAATAGTTCCTTTTCGTATATTCTTTTTTAACACATCAAATAATGATCTACGATCTGATCCTAGACTAATTGTGTCGGTTGGATAATAGAAAGGGAAATTAATTCGCTCATTTAAATCAATAATTTCCCAAACAGTTTTTGACCACAAAACATCTCTGTCATCTATAAACCCATAGGCAAGTGGTGTTTCATCATTCGCTGCATTTTGCTTTTCGTTGCGTTGCCCAACATTCTGTGGAACACGAGCATTAAGCAAGTTGGCTTGTGCCAGAGCTGAACTTATGAAAGTACACCACATAAAGATAAAAGAATAAAGAAATCTTGAGTTCATGATTTTATATATTAGTTTACAATTTCACAAATTACCGGCGAAACTTTTTTAAAGGCGTATGATGGGTTCTTAGGATTCTGAACTTTAATATCAAAGATTTTAACATCCTGTCCTGATTTAACTCTTCTTAAAGCTGATTTAGCTTTAGCGTCTAATTTGTCACCTTTTACATTTATAGTTGCTTGTCCAGGTACTTTGATTTTAAAACTTAGAGTCTTTAGCTTAATATCAAAATCAAAGTCCTCTAATTTCCCTCCTATAGTAGAAATCGCTAAACTATTTTTTGTAATTTGTATAGATCCCGGTTCACCACGAACTACTCCTGAGGGTGCAGGAATATCTTTAATCCTAAACTCTTCTGTATTGGTAATTTTTTTACCGTCGGGTAAGGTACCACCAACTAAAATCTTAAGGATTCTACCTTTTCCAGGGGTCATTATATATTTGCTACCCTTAACTCTTTTGAGTCCTGGTGCAGAAGCTTTTATCTTACTGGGTGCAATTCCTGGAATAGAAATTGTCATTGGATTTGGCACACCTCTGTAAACAACATTCATTTTATCTGCAGAAACTACAGCTGAATTTGGCTTTGCTATAACGGCAAAAGTTTGTTCTACAGCAATTCTGGACTCAATTCCATTATTCAAGAAGACTAAATCTCCTTTAATAACATGATCGCCAGGACGACCTGCCTTAACATTTAATTTAATTCCACCAGAAATTAATTCATATTGTTCTTCCGTTAATTTTTTACCATCTAAAGTTAATCGAACTTCATTTGGGTTTTGAGCTCCGCCTCTTCTGCCTAAAATTACACTTCCATCGAAAGTTTCACCTTGATAGTATGCACCCTTTTCTGTCTTAAGTAATGAAATGTAGTTGTCTTTATTTACTCTGCTACCTGCCTCAAGCTCTTTCCCTAGTAATGCGTTCAGAACATCAGTCTCCGTTAGTCGGATATCATTTTGCATCATTGTTAATTTAGCTAATGATGATATAAGAGGAAAACCTTCAAAGTTATATGATAGCCAAGATTGTGGTTGGTTATCCGAATTAGTTACATTTCCTTCAAGGTCTCCAGAGAAAAAGCGTTCTTCTACAAGTTCTGTATACTGAGGATATTGACTAGCAAATACTTGAATTACACGCATTCTGTAATTATTAATTTGTTCAATAAACTCTTTACCTTCTTCAGAAAGACCACTGGAATTAAAGAAAATTAGATCTAATTGTTCTCCTTTATCCATTTCAGAATACTTTTTTAATTCTGGATCATCTTCAATTCGATCTGCTGTTATTTTAGATTTAATTTCCGCAATTCGATTATAAAAATCAGTAGATTCTTTTCTTATTTCTTTAGCAGTTCGGTCGTGACCTATCCACTTTCCTTCTTTTTCTTCAGAATTAACAGCAATTTTTTGGTAATAAATTTCATTACCATCGTTAATTCGATCATTTGCAGTTTGAATTTTTTTGAACATTTGCCCAAATCCATCCAAAACTTCTTTACTTACGTTCAATGCCAACATGGTAATAAACACTAAGTACATCAACGCAATAAGTTTATTACGTGGGGTTTCGTTTGCTGCAGCCATGTTTCTTAGTTTTTATTCATTGCAGAAAGCATTCCGCCATAAACTTGATTAAGTGATGCTAAATTTGCAGACATTGCCTGCATCTGTGCATCTAATTGCTTAGCGTTTTCAGCTACTTTTGCATTGTAAGTCGTTTGAGAACCTGCGTCTACAACTTGTGCGCTATATAATTTATTTAGAGCTTCCAGTTGACCAGCTGCTTGTGCTAATTGTTCTGAATAGTTATTCGATGAAGAAACTGCATCTACTGCTGGCGAAAGTGCCGAGGCAGAAGCTTCTAAGTTTTTAATGCTTTGAGTTAATCCTCCTACTAAACTCACATCTAACTTAGCTTCTTGAAGTATCGCATCAATTTTTTCTGATAAGCCTTCTTCAGATGACGAAGATTTTCCATGACCCGATCCTTCATTTTGGTGTTCTATAAAAGCTGCATGCTCTTCACGAGCGTCATCTAACATTAATCCACCAACCAAGAAAATGATTGCTTCTGTTCCAAGACCTAATCCAAGTACTACTCCACCCGTAATTGGTCCTATTTCTAAATGTAGAATTTTAAATAATGCCCCTACAATTACCACAGATCCTCCGATTTGGAATAACATGTGCATTATAATTTTTCTTCTTAACCTTCCTTTTAGTTGTTTTGCGTCCATATTAAAATAAAATTAGTTTGGTATAAATATAATTATTTCTATTTAATTTTTACTTTTTCAGAACCCAAGTAATCTTGAACAGTTCTAAATCCGATGTAACTTCTTGAAGTATCTTTGTATTCATAGTCTCTTGAGCTAACTCTAAGAAAATAGGCTACATCTTTCCAAGATCCACCACGAACTACTTTTCTTTTTTCATTTGAAAGAGATAGGTTTGGATTTAAGGAAGATACATATTCATAAGCGCCTGGGTCATATGATGAGCCAGTCCATTCGGCTACATTACCAGCCATATTATACAGGTTATAATCATTTGCTAAATATGATTTTGCTTCAACAGTGTACATCGCTTGATCAGAAGAATAATCTCCACGTAGCGGTTTGAAATTAGCTAAGAAACAACCTCTATCATTTAAAAGGTATGGAGATCCCCATGGATAAATACCCGATGGAATTCCTCCCCTAGCAGCGTATTCCCACTCAGCTTCTGTTGGTAACCTAAAGTAATTTACTAAAGGTTTATTGCTTGCTTTTTGATATGAGTTTTTATAGCTTGTTCTCCAGACACAAAAAGCTACTGCTTGATCCCAAGAAACACCAACAACTGGATAATCCTGGTAGGCTGGGTGTGAAAAGTAATCGTTGTGCATTGGCTCGTTATAAGAATAATTGAAATCTTTAATCCAAACTGTTGTATCTGGATATATCTCAAGATTATCCTCTTCGTAAATGTAATTAGATCTACCTCTTAAATTAGGATCTTTTTTCCTATCAAAAGCTGCTTGTTCAGCATCGAACCATCGGTATCTATACTTCAATTTGTTTACATCTAATTTCATTTCTCCATTATACCAAACTTCTGGAGGAAGATATAATTCATCCATTACCTCAACATAAGCAAGATCAACATAATCTTCTGTGCTCCACTCAATATCTTCATCCCAATTTAAAGGACGATTAGCATACGTATTTTCATTGTCATCGTAATAGGTTTCTTTCATGTATCTCTGGAATACAGAAATATCAGAGGTGTCAGCATCTGCAAATGCATAGGCTCCTATTCCATCAGTACCTAGTTCTTCATTTAATTCCTCGACTTTATCAGCAAGCATTTGAAGGGCTATAGAGTCCCGAACCCAATAAACAAATTGTCTGTATTCGCTGTTGGTGATTTCCGTTTCATCCATATAAAATGAACGAACAGTAACTGTTTTGGCTTCAGCATTTTGAAGTTGAGCCATGTCATCATCGGCTTTACCCATAATATAGGCACCACCTTCTACAAGGGTCATCCCAAATGGTTTTTCAGGAAACCACTTCTTCTGCTTAACTCCGACTAATTCACCCCTTTTATTACCACAACCTATAAGGAGTAGTCCAGTGACAATTAAAATAAATATTTTTTTCATAAAAGATTTCGCTCTTCTAGGGCATTTCAATTTATTCAATATAGTTATACTTGCTCAAGATAAAAAAAAAGATTGATTTTTTCATCTTCTTTTGGTGGCTTTCCACCATCTATCAGGTAAAACATCTTTGCAAGCATCAAGGTAATCTTTGTGCATGCATGATAATAACGTGTTACTTTTTGATTTATTATCTAAATAGTTTTCATTTTGTATTTCAAGCCACCATCTTCCGCTTTTTTCGCTCTGATGAAAAACCATTTCACGGTCCGACATTTGGACGGTGTAACGCTTAAAACTTTTGGTTAAATTTACGGGATATTCTTCAAATCTACAATTTACTCCTTCAATAAAATACCAAATAATTTGTGCTAATAATTTATGAAAAAGCATATTGCTTGGTAAGTCAAAAAAACCTGCTAGACTCAACTTGTCACTGATACCGGCGTATCTAGCTAATGTGCAAATTGTCCTGCTGTCAATTCCGTTTGGAGCACCATTAGTATAGGTCCCATCTGAAGAACTTTGAAGGCATTTCATGTCAAAACTTGCAATGTCGGCTTCCCTAAAAATAGGCTCCGTAATTTGATTGTTATCTAAGACACTTCCTAAACGAATTGAATCAAAAAAAAGTTTTTTCATCAGGTCCAATTCTTCTTGAGCAATAAGATACGATTGATATCCTATGTTGGTATAGTTAAATAAATAACTAGGGGTATCCATTATGATTTTGCTCATATAGGATTTTCCTGAAATTAAATCTTCATCCTGAGAAAAATCAAATCGACTATCAACAGACACAATATTAACCCACTCTTTCTTGTCTTGAAATACTTGATAAGCAGCAACCGTTAAATCTTGCGTACCTCCAATGATTAATGGAATAATATTGAGTTCCTTTAAATGAATACACGCCTCTTTTATGGCAAAGTAGGTGTCCTCAGGGGTTTCACCGTTTAGCAAATCACCAAGATCGGCTATTTCAATGGCCCAATTACCAGGATATAATTGATAAAATTGTTTTCTAAACTCATTTGTGTCGTAAGTAGTGGAAGTGAAAAAACCATTTCGATTTTCATTAACCCCAAAAAGAACAACCCGCACCTCATTTAACTGAGGAAAACCTCGGCTCTTGGTATGAATTTTAATTTTTTTACCCAGAACTTGCTTCGGTAGTAATACCGATACTCCAACAATAGCTTCATCAACGGGTTTAAAAAAATTCAAACTCATTTTTATTATTTCTTTTTTATTGCTTTAGCTTTTGGCTTTGCTTTAGCTTTTTTCTTTGTTGGCTTTTTTGCTTCAATCCTTCTTTTAGCTTCCTCTAAAGTAATTTTTGTAGGATCAATATCCTTAGAAAGTTCAATCTTTAATTTACCTTTAATAATATTTGACCTCCCCCACCTAGCTTTTTCTACTCGGATGCCTTCTTCTTTCCAATCATGAATAACTTTATCAATTTCTTTTTGAATTTTCTCATCAACCAACGTTTCAATATCTGAATTACTAAGATTGTCAGAATCGTATTTTTTATTTACATTAATGAACATTCCACTCCACTTGATAAAAGGACCAAAACGACCCTTTCCTTTTGTAACTGGAAGCTTTTTATAAGTATATATAGGTGCATCTGCCTTTTTCTTTTCTTCAATAAGCTCAATTGCAAGTTCTTGATCTACTTCCATCGGATTAACTCCTTTTGGTAAGGAAACAAACATTTCACCAAACTTAATATAAGGTCCGAATCGACCGTTATTAACGGTTACTTCTTGAGCTTCATAGTCTCCTAAACTTTTAGGCAATTCAAATAATTGAATTGCTTCTTCAAAAGTGATGGTGTCTAGTTGCTGTTCTGATGTTAAACTAGCAAAAACAGGATTTTCTTCGTCGTCTGGATTTCCAATTTGTGCTATTGGACCAAACTTTCCAAGGCGAACCTTTACTTCTCTTCCGGATTTTGGATCTGTTCCTAAACTTCGTTCACCAGATTCACGTTCTGCATTCTCTTGAACAAAGTTTACGGTTTTATGAAAATCACCATAAAATCCTTTGATCATCTTTATCCAATCTTCATTCCCTTCTGCAATCTCATCGAAATCTTTTTCAACTTGTGCCGTAAAACTGTAATCGAGAATGTTTTTAAAATTTGCTACTAAAAAGTCATTAACAATCATTCCAATATCTGTTGGAACTAATTTTCCTTTATCAGATCCGACCATTTCGGTTAAAAGCTTGACCTCAACCTCATCTTTCTTCAGAGATAACTGATGGTAATTTCGTTCTGCTCCTTCAACTGTTCCCTTAGCAACATAGCCTCTGTTCTGAATGGTAGAAATGGTTGGTGCGAATGTAGACGGTCTTCCAATACCTAATTCTTCTAATTTTTTTACTAATGCTGCTTCAGAATATCGATACGGTGGTCTCGAAAATCGCTGTGTAGAAACTAAAGATTTTAGATCAACTAAATCTCCTTTATTTACTACTGGCAGCATTCCTTCTGCTTCTTCTTCATCATCGTCTATTCCTTCTAAATAAACTTTCAGAAAACCTTCGAATTTTATAACTTCTCCTTTTGCGGTAAAAACTTGTTGGTGTGTTGAAGCCCCTATTTTCAATTGGGTACGTTCTAATTGAGCATCACTCATTTGGGAAGCAATGGTTCTTTTCCAGATCAACTCATACAAGCGCATTTGATCATAATCTCCAACTATTTTGGAGCGGGTTACATCCGTCGGGCGAATTGCTTCGTGAGCTTCTTGAGCTCCTTTACTTTTATTTTTAAAACTTCTCGCCTGAGCGTATTCTTTGCCGTAATTATCTTCAATTGCAGAAAGAACTGCTGTTTGCGCATCTTTAGAAAGGTTAACACTATCTGTTCTCATATAGGTTATAAGACCAGCTTCATATAAACGCTGTGCCATAGTCATGGTCTTACTTACTGAAAAATATAATTTACGAGATGCTTCTTGTTGAAGTGTTGAAGTAGTAAAAGGAGCCGTTGGACTCTTTTTTGCAGGCTTAGTTTCTTTTGATGTTATAGCGAAATTTGCACCGACATTTTCTAAAAGAAAATCCTGAACTTCATCCGGTTGATCAAAAGTAGTGTTCAACTGAGCTTTGATTACTTTTCCATGTGTAGATAAAAATTCAGCTTGAGTTTTATACATTGACTGAGCAGCAAAAACTTTAATTTCACGTTCACGTTCAACGATCAAACGAACCGATACTGACTGAACTCTCCCTGCCGAAAGACCGCCTTTAACTTTTCGCCAAAGAACTGGAGATAGTTCATAGCCAACCAATCGATCTAATACTCTTCGAGCTTGTTGGGCATTAACTAGGTTATAATCTATTTCTCTTGGGTTATCTATGGCTTTTAAAATCGCATTCTTTGTGATTTCATGAAAAACAATACGTTTTGTATTGCTGTCATCTAATTTCAAAGTCTGGGATAAATGCCATGCAATAGCTTCCCCTTCTCGATCTTCATCACTTGCAAGCCAAACCATTTCAGCTTTTTTTGCTAGCGCTTTCAATTCTTTAACTACTTTCTTCTTGTCGTCGGAGACAATGTACTTAGGAGAAAAATCCCCTTCAACATCAACACCTAACTCCTTGGAAGGCAAGTCGGCAATATGCCCAAAGCTTGAAGCAACTTTATAATCTTTTCCTAAAAATTTTTCAATAGTTTTAGCTTTAGCCGGGGACTCAACGATAACCAAATTCTTTGCCATATTTCCTCTTTTCTGCTGACAAAAGTAATTGGTTTTTTCTTATGTCTCAAACTTATATTGAAACTAAAATTTAAATTGACCTCAAAAACCATAAGATAAATGCTAAAAATTAATTGATTTATTGACTCTTAAAAAAACAGATAACTAGAGAGCAAAACGCTTGTAAACTCTTATTAAAAGGCTAAATTCATCACTAAAGTTGATTAATAATTCAAGAGATATTAACTAAAAGCATTTTTAAACAATCTTAACTTTTTTTCACCTATCACAACACCATACATTTTCCTAAAATTAGTATATATTTGAGAAAATTAAAGTGAAATTTAATTAAAGCTTCGCAAATACAGGGATTTAAAAACAAGCAGAAACCAACACCCTAAAAAAATTTCTGCATCTTTAATTTCAATGAAATAAATAAAAATATGAATTTTGAATACACACCAAAAACACTAGATCTAGTTGAAAAAGTTGATCAATTCATGAAAAAACATCTTTTTCCTCATGAAAAAAAAGTTTATGCATTTAGCAAGAGTAACCTTTGGGAAAATTATTCAGAAATGGAAAATTGGAAAAAACTAGCTCAAGCAGAAGGGCTTTGGAATCTATTTCTTCCAAAAGGTTATGGAGATTTAAGCCCGGGATTAACGAATTTAGAATATGCTCCTTTAGCAGAAAAAATGGGAAGTTTAGCCTTTGCCTCTGAAGTTTTTAATTGTTCTGCTCCCGATACTGGAAACATGGAAACTATAGCTAAATATGGAACAGACCAACAAAAAGAACAGTGGCTAAAACCCCTAATGAAAGGCGAAATGAGATCTGCTTTTTTAATGACAGAGCCTGCAGTTGCCTCTTCAGATGCTACTAATATCGAAACTTCAATTGTTAGAGAAGGAGATGAATATGTTATCAACGGAAGAAAGTGGTGGTCTTCTGGTGCAATGAATCCACATTGTAAGGTTTATATCTTAATGGGTAAAACCGATTTCTCTGCTCCAAAACACGTGCAACAGAGTATGATTTTAGTTCCTGCCAATACCCCTGGAGTTGAAATTATAAGACCTATGGAAGTTTTTGGAAGTGTCGATTCGCCAGAAGGACACGCAGAGATTAAATTAACAAACGTTAGAGTGCCTGTTGGCAATATCCTTCTGGGGGAAGGAAGAGGTTTTGAGATTGCTCAAGGCAGATTAGGGCCCGGACGAATTCATCATTGCATGAGATTGATTGGTGCTGCTCAAAGATCACTCGATTTAATGTGTAAAAGATCTAACCAAAGAACTGCTTTTGGAAGAGATTTAATTAAATTCAGCAGTGTCCGCCAAGATATAGCAAAATCAGAATGTGAAATTCAACAAGCAAGACTATTAACCCTTGCTGCTGCTGACAAGATCGACAGGTTTGGTGTTAAAGAGGCGAAAAACTTAATTGCAATGATAAAAATTACAGTTCCTCAAATGGCGTGTAATGTTATTGATCGAGCAATTCAAATTCATGGTGGAATGGGTGTCAGTCAAGATACTCCTTTAGCAGGTTTCTATGTATATGCTAGATGCATTAGGTTGGCCGATGGACCTGATGAAGTTCACATGTTTCAACTCGGAAGAAATTTAGCAAAAGAACATGAGGTTTAAAAATAAAATAGTTTTAATAACAGGAAGTGGATCCGGAATAGGCAAGGCCGCAGCTCTAGCTTTTTCTAAAGAAGGAGGAGTAATTATTGTGTCTGATATCAATGTCAAAAATGGTTTAAAAACTGTTTCTGAGATCACTAAAAATGGTGGTGAAGCATGTTTTTTTGAAACAGATGTTTCAGATTTTGATATGGTAGAGAAACTGATGAATTATATTTTTAATCAATACGGAAGATTAGATGTTGCAATAAATAATGCTGGCGTTGGCGGAGGCTTTGAAAAATTAATTGATCTTAGTGTTGAGTCATGGAACAAAACGATGTCTATCAATTCCTCGGGTGTTTTTTATTGTATAAAAACTCAAGTTCCAATCATGCTAAAACAAGGCGGTGGTGTTATTTTAAATACATCTTCAATTGCTGGAATTAGAGGTTTGCCAAATGCAACCGCATATTCGGCTAGTAAACACGCCGTAATAGGGATCACAAAAACAGTTGCTTTAGAATACGCTAAGAACAACATTAGAGTTAATGCTATTTGCCCTGTATTTACCGTAACTCCAATGTTTAATCCCGAAGCAATGGACAAATTAAAAGAAGGTCTTTCTGAAAGATTAAAAGCAAACATTCCTATGAAGCGTTTTGCTGATGTTATGGAGCAAGTAAATACAATGTTATGGCTTTGTTCTGATGAAGCTAGTTTTATAACCGGTCAAGCTATTTCAGTTGATGGAGGGCTAACTGTTTAAACACATCGCTATGGAACAAAAAGTAAGAAAAGGAGAAGAGTTGAATGAGGTTAATCTCAAAACTTTTCTAAAAGAAAACAACCTAATTTCAAATATAAAAAGTGATTTAGGAGTTACGCAGTTTTCTAATGGGTTTTCAAATCTAACCTATCTTCTAGATATTGAAGGAAAGGAATATGTTATCCGAAAGCCGCCAAAAGGAGCGGTTTACGGGCATGATATGGGGCGCGAGTACAAGGTGCTCAAGGGGCTGAACAACGGCTTTGACAAGGCTCCTGTTGCTTATGCCTATGCTGAAGACATCAGCATCATTGGGTCTTCTTTTTATATAATGGAAAAAGTTAATGGCATAATAATAACACCTCAGGAATTAAAAACTCAAACTATATCTGCAAAAGATTATGGTGTGATTTCTAAAACTTGGTTGAATACTATGGTCGAATTACATCAATTAGACTACAAAAAATTAGGGCTAACAGATCTTGGTAAACCTGAGGGTTATGTCGATAGACAAGTACGAAATTGGAGTAAACAATATCTTAAAGCAGCGATTGAAGACATTAAAGAAGCTAGACTTGTAATGGATTGGTTGCACAACAACCAGCCTAAACAATACAAGCACAGTCTTATCCACAACGACTATAAATATGACAACGTAGTGTTCAGCTCGGACTCATGGAGTAAGATTAATTCAATATTAGACTGGGAAATGTGTACCATTGGTGATCCATTGATGGATTTAGGTACTTCAATTGCATATTGGGCAATGTCATCTGACCCTAAAGGGCTTCTTAGCGCTTTTGACTATCCAACTTCACTTGAGGGAAATCCCTCCCGCTTAGAAGTTGTCGAGATGTATGAAAAAAAAACCGGAGTGCCCGTAAACAATTTAGTTTTCTATTACGTCTTCGGGCTTTTTAAGATTGCTGTTATTGTTCAACAAATATATTATAGGTACAACAAGGGGTTAACCTCGGATGAGAAATTCAAAAATCTAAATAAAATTGCCGAAATGTTTTGTAAAATAGGATGGCAATCAATTCAAAAGAATAGAATAGAAAACCTTTTATAATGAGTAAAATTTATTTATTTCGACATGCTCAGGCATCAATAGGAAGTTCTAATTATGATGTTTTATCATCAAAAGGGGAAGTCCAAGCTACTGAACTTGGGAAATATCTTTGTGAAAAGAAAATAGTCTTTGATAAAATTTATACCGGAGATTTAAGAAGGCAACAACATACAGCCGAGCTTGTTTCTGAAGAATATAACAAAAGTGGAATTTCAATTCCTAACCCTATAGTTTTAAAAGACCTCAATGAGCATCAAGCTCCTGATGCTATGAAATCAGAATTACCAAAGATGATGCTTACAGATCCTTATCTAAAAGATTTACAAGTTCAAGCTGAAAGTAATCCTAAGAATAAGCATTCCTATATGATGTTAGGATTTAAATATTTTTTACATAAATGGGTTGAAAATGAAATAAGTGTTGCAGGGGTTATTCCTTGGAAAGAATTTAGAATCAATTCTGTAAATGGCTTAAATTCTATACTTAAAAACACCGAAAAAGGAGAAACTATTGGGGTATTTACTTCGGGTGGAACTATAAGTTCTATGGTAAGTGAAGTCTTGAAAATAACCAATGAAATTACAGTTGCTGACTTAAATTTTTCTGTAAGGAACACTTCTTTCTCTTCACTTCTTTTTTCAAATAATGAAACAAGTTTATTGTCTTTCAATGAACTACCTCATTTAGAAGGCAAAATGATAACTTTTGTTTAAGGGTTCTTTAATTTTAATTAGTCAGAACATAAATCCAGAATGGGTTTATATGTTTTCAGGACTTAATTTGACCGACTTTAGTTGATTTTTTTCATCCACAAAAACAGTCCAAACAACAAAGATTTCGTTATTGAATATTTCTAATTGAGGTACTCCTGTGTTTCTTCCTCCATCAATTTTAGATATTGTAATTGGTGCTGAAATTTTTCCATCTATTGAAACCTTTTTTACCCTCAAATATGTGCCTAAATCATCCCCTTCCATATAACTAACAACTACTTCCTGTTCGTTTAAGAAAGCAACATCTACTCTACCAATAGCATCATGATCGTTAATCTTTATTGGGGTGTCAAAATAAGCCCCATTGGATTTCGAAAACGAAAGATTGACTGTTGGATTTTCATTAGAGACCGTAAACCAACTGACAGCCAGATTATTTGAGTTAACAGAAACTTTAGGGCCGTTTACGGGACATCCGTTTATTATCCATCCATCTTTATTGACAGGAGTTGGAGCTTCCCAAACACCATTTACTTTTCGGGCAATATAAATGTCTCGAACCTCTTTCTCGCTCCTGTCTCTATAAACAACTATAGGCCCGTCATTAGTAACCGCTATTGATGTCTGGCAACAGTCACAAGTTGCGGAATCAAGTTCACTTTCATTCATAACATCACCGCTACTTGTGATTTCTGCAAAACGAATGGTCATCGGTTTATGATGCCCATCTGGCTCTTTGTCTACTGTATTCCTACCGTCCAACCAGGTAATAAAAAATCCTTGGTTAGCATTGGGAATTATACTTACAAAACCATGCTCTGCTTTAACACCATCGGTATGTAATATAAAATCTTCTTTTATTTTCTCGCCCGATAATTTTTGGAGACTTAAAACAACATCATAGGTATAGGTTCCAGAAGCAGATTTCTTTAGGTAGCTTGTTAGTATTAAATTCCCATTAATTGCATGAGCTGGAAAATCAGCCCAATTAACAAACCAGTCGGAACCAGTCGCTATTGTTTGGGGATTAATCCATTTTCCTTCGTTGAATTGACTGAAATTTAGGGCAACTTTCTTCTCTTTAGTAGAAGAAATCCATGATAATGACAAAGAACCGTTCTTAGAAACTAAACTAGGCTGTGCATTACTATTCTCATACATAAAAGGAATTTCTTCTATTACAACCTCTTTAGAGGTACAAGAAACAATAGTTAAGAAAGAGAAAATAGCAATGATCTTCTTCATGTTACAAGATTTTTAATTTATTTATTATTTGTTCTGAATCCCAAGCAATTGTTCCTACAATAGTTTCAATTTTTTTTCCATTTTCATCAAAAATATAGGATGTTGGTAAAGAATAGATTCCAAGCGTTTCATTAGATTCAACAGATTTTAAAAAGTTAAAGTCAAAATTCTTGTCCTTTTTAAACGTAGATATTTTAGATGTTATTTCGTCAGAAACTAATAAAAAAATATAGTTGTGGTTTTCTAATATTTCTTCAGCTCTTTTTAGCCCAGGCATCTCCTTTATGCATGGTCTGCACCATGTGGCCCAGTAATTAATTACAATTTTCTTTCCCTTATAGACCGTCAAATCTACTTTGTTGTCATTTAAATCTACAAATAAAGTTTTGAGTTGTATGGATTCTAAATCAGAAAAATTTCTACTTTTAGGAATACCTGAATTACATCCCAAGAACAAAATCAAACAACTTATAAAAACCAAATTTTTCATAGAATTATTTTCAGATAATGCTGTAATATAGTGATTTTATGAGATGTAATTGAGATTACTGATGAAAGAAAGGTTATGGTAGTAATGAAACCCTATCTATGGTAAAACGATACAACCTCAGGGTACTGTTTAATTGCAGTACCCTTTTATAATTTCAATGAACCTGACAAAATGTCCATTATTTGGTAATTTTCTTATCTTTGTAAAAGTTATATTCATAATTGAGTATAACTAGAAAAAAACGAATAGTAAGAAATAAAAATTATACTCATCTAATATGAGTAAAAAATATAGAAGATTGAAAAACAACGGTTTAACAGAACTCCCTATTAAAGATAAAACGAGTTATACTCATAAAAACCCTGACCAATATAACGGAGAAATACTTGATAATCAATCTGTTAAGCTGAAAAATACCAATAATAAACGAGTATATATAGAGTCGTATGGATGCAGCATGAATTTTGCTGACAGTGAGGTAGTTGCTTCAATCTTGTCGACAGAAGGTTTTAGGACTACAGTCGAAATGAAAGAAGCCGATCTTGTGTTAATTAATACCTGCTCTATTCGTGATAAGGCGGAGCAAACGGTTCGTAAACGTCTTGAAAAATTCAATGCCGTTAAAAGAATTAACCCCAAAATGAAAGTTGGTGTTTTGGGTTGTATGGCAGAGCGATTAAAAGAAAAATTTTTAGAAGAAGAAAAAATAGTGGATATGGTTGTTGGTCCAGATGCATATAAAGATTTGCCCAACCTACTCCAAGAAATCGAGAGTGGACGAAATGCAGTAAATGTAATTCTATCTAAAGAAGAAACTTATGGAGACATTGCTCCGGTTCGTCTTCAATCGAATGGAGTAAGTGCCTTTGTTTCGATTACACGGGGGTGTGATAACATGTGTACATTTTGTGTAGTCCCATTTACTCGTGGCAGAGAGCGAAGTCGAGATCCTAAAAGTATTCTAGAAGAAATTAATGATTTAGTTTCAAAAGGATTTAAAGAAGTGACTCTTTTGGGTCAAAATGTAGACAGCTACCTCTGGTATGGCGGTGGACTCAAAAAGGATTTTGACAAAGCAACAACACTTCAGCAAAAAACAGCTGTAAATTTTGCGCAATTACTTTCTCTAGTTGCTCAAGAGCACCACAAAATGAGAATACGATTTTCTACATCTAACCCGCAAGACCTTACTTTAGATGTAATTCACGCGATGGCCACTTTTGATAATATATGTAAACACATTCATTTACCTGTTCAATCTGGAAGTGATCGAATTTTAAAGAAAATGAACCGTTTACATACACGTCAAGAATATTTTGACTTAATCGATAACATTAAAAAGATAATTCCAGAATGTTCTATATCTCAAGACCTTATTGCTGGTTTTCCAACCGAAACCGAAGAGGATCATAAAGACACCTTGAGTCTTATGGATTATGTTCAATATCATTTTGGGTTTATGTTTTCTTATTCCGAACGCCCAGGCACACTAGCCGAACGCAAGTTAGAAGATGACATATCCGAAGAAGTGAAACTAAGAAGATTACAAGAAATAATTGAAAAACAACGCGTTCATAGTCGCCATAGAACAGCGGGGTATAAAGACAAAACAGTTTGTGTGCTGATTGAACGTGAGTCTAAAAAATCTGAATTTCAATGGAGCGGAAGAACTTCTCAAAACACGGTGGTTGTATTTCCAAAAGAACACTATAAAGTAGGTGACTTTGTTGATGTCAAGATCAACGACTGCACCTCAGCAACATTAATAGGAATTCCTTTAAGAATTTCTGAAACAATATAAAAAATGGAATCAATTCAAGCTATAAAGCAGCGGTTTGGTATCATTGGAATGAACCCTTTGCTTAACCGAGCGTTAGAGAAAGCCCTTCGAGTTGCGGTAACAGATATTTCTGTTTTGGTGACTGGTGAAAGTGGGGTTGGAAAAGAAAATATTCCCAAAATAATCCATCAATATTCTCACAGAAAACATGCCAAATATATTGCTGTAAACTGTGGAGCAATTCCAGAAGGAACTATTGATAGCGAACTTTTTGGGCATGAAAAAGGTGCTTTTACAGGAGCAACATCGACCCGAAGTGGGTATTTTGAAGTTGCTGATGGAGGAACAATTTTTTTGGACGAAGTTGGAGAACTTCCTCTTGCAACTCAAGTCAGACTTCTACGAGTTCTAGAAACTGGAGAATTTTTGAAAGTAGGTTCTTCTAAAACTCAAAAAACTAATGTTCGTATTGTTGCTGCAACCAATGTTCAAATGCGGGATGCTATTCAGAAAGGGAAATTTCGAGAAGATTTATATTACAGACTAAGTACCGTTGAAATAAATTTACCTCCCTTAAGAGAACGCAAAGAAGATATTCCGTTGTTGTTTAGAAAATTTGCCTCCGATTTTGCCCAGAAATATCACATGCCTACCGTTCGATTAAATGATGCTGCACAACATACCTTATCTCAATATAATTGGAATGGTAACATCAGACAACTAAGAAATGTAGCAGAACAGATTTCAGTTCTTGAAAAGGAGCGCGACTTGACCCCTCAAATATTAAGGTCATACTTACCCGATATGGGCAGTCAGCTGCCTGCTCTGAAATCGGATGGAAAAGAATCTAGTGATTTTACCTCCGAACGCGAGATTCTATATAAAGTCCTTTTTGACATGAAGAATGATTTAAACGACCTTAAAAAGCTTACTTTAGAACTCATGAATCAAGAAACATCGGAAGCTGTTCAAGAAAAAAACCGAAACCTAATAAATAAGATATACGGTTCTAATTCTTCTGAAGAAAAATCCCAAAACATAGAATCTTTAGCTGTTGATAACCAATACCAAGAAGCGGTTCATAAATCCGAAGAATCTTATGATTATGCCGAAACAATTGTCGAAGAAGAGCCTTTATCCCTTCTTCAAAAAGAAATTGAAATGATAAAAACAGCTTTAGAAAGAAGTCAAGGAAAACGTAAATTAGCGGCTGAAGAACTTGGAATATCGGAACGAACTCTTTACCGTAAAATAAAACAATATGATCTAAATGATGGCTCAGAAGGTTAAATACTACAGATCCGCTCTAGGAATAACTATGCTGATACTATTGGTTCAAGCATGTGGAATCTACTCTTTTACAGGAGCTTCAATTCCAGCAGGAACTGAAACATTTCAAGTTAATTATTTTCAAAATATAGCCGGAAACAGACCTGGATCAACTATTGAGCCTGGGTTGGATAGAGACTTTACACTGGCACTTCAAGATATTTTGATAAACCAGACCAATCTAAACCTAACCAACACTAATGGTGATCTTGTTTTTGAAGGAGAAATTGTAGAGTACGGAATTACTCCAATGTCTGCAACTGCTCAAAACACAGCTGCACAGAATAGATTGACCATTACAGTTAATGTGAGGTATTTTAATGTCAAAAGAGAAGAAGATAATTATGAAACTCGCTTTTCATTTTACTTTGATTATCCAGCAGAGCAACAATTATACGACATAAAAGATACTGCGCATGGAGAAATTTTTGAACGCATTACACAAGATATTTTTAACGCATCTTTAGCTAAATGGTAGTATGATGAATCTAGAAGAGTTTTCTTCCCTTTCTAAAAATTATGATGCGTTAAATGAAGAACAACGCCTTGATCTAGAAAAAATAACATACCGCTACCCTTATTTTCAAGCAGCATATGCACTTTATTTAAAATCTCTAAAAGAACAGGAAAAGTTCAACTTTGACCTGATTCTTAAAAAAACCGCAGTGATTAGTCCCGAAAGGAATACCCTATATCATTGGCTTTATAAGGAGTTCAAAGTAATAGAAAACAAAAATACAGGAACAGTAAAAGAAGAAAAAGAAACTACTAAAACGTCACCAAAAAAAGTAGAAGAAAAATCTTTGCCTGTAAATCTTAGTTTTTTAGAATGGATAGAGTGGACAAAAAGCAAATCCGGTAACAACATTGAAGACATTGACATAGAGCATCCTATTAGTGATAAGATAGAGCTTATTGATGCCTTTTTGAAAAACAAGCCAAAAATCCCACCCTTGTCCTCAAACGCTGAAACAGAAAGTTTATCTGAAGAAATTAAATTCAATAAAGAAGAATTAATGACCGAAACTTTAGCTAAAGTTTATGTCAAGCAAGGAAAGTTTAAGAAAGCTTTACTCGCATACAAGATATTAAGTTTGAAATATCCAGAAAAAAACAGTTTCTTTGCAAACCAAATCAAAGCTATTAAAGATTTACAACAAAAATAATATAATCTAATGAGTACATTTTCAATTTTTATTACACTGATTCTAGTCGTGTGTTTTCTCCTTATACTTGTCGTAATGGTTCAAAACCCTAAAGGAGGAGGGCTTTCCTCATCTTTTGGTGGCGGAGGCGGTCAACAATTAGGAGGTGTTCAAAAAACTACTGACTTCCTTGACCGAAGCACTTGGGTATTAGCGACTCTTTTATTAGTTCTTATTTTGCTGTCCAACTTTAGTTTACCAACGTCTCAAACTGATTCAAATTCTGAATCAAAATTAATTGATTCAAATACTCTTGAAGAAATTTCAACAGAAACTATTCCAGAGGTTGTTCCTGATACTTCTTCAGACATCGAAGAACCAGCTGCTATTGAATAGCTAAACAATATTTTATTTAAAATACCTGCTTCCTGACAAGCTGGCATTTTTTTTATATAAACTGACAAAAATTTAACTGGCATAATTTATGAAGTTATTAAGCTAAAATTTATAATATAAAACAAACAATATGAGTAAGATCAATATTAAACCTTTAGCAGACCGTGTTCTAATTGAACCAGCTGCTGCTGAAACCAAAACTTCTTCAGGTCTATACATACCAGACACTGCAAAAGAAAAACCTCAAAAAGGAATTGTTATTGCTGCTGGTCCTGGAACCAAAGAAAATCCAGTTACTCTTAAAGCAGGAGATACCGTTCTTTATGGGAAATACGCTGGAACAGAACTTCAACATGATGGAAAAGATTTCTTAATCATGAAAGAAAATGATATTCTTGCAATTGTTTAAACAAAACTAAATTAAAATGGCTAAAAAAATAGTATTTGACATTGATGCAAGAGATGGTATCAAAAGAGGAGTAGATGCACTTGCAAACGCAGTGAAGGTTACCCTAGGACCGAAAGGACGTAATGTAATTATTGGCAAAGCATTTGGAGCACCACAAGTAACTAAAGATGGTGTTAGTGTTGCAAAAGAAATTGAACTAGAGGATCCTTTAGAAAATATGGGAGCTCAAATGGTAAAAGAAGTTGCTTCTAAAACCAACGATTTGGCTGGTGACGGAACAACAACTGCAACAATATTGGCACAAGCTATTGTTAAAGAAGGTCTTAAAAACGTAGCTGCTGGAGCAAATCCGCTGGACCTCAAAAGAGGAATAGATAAAGCAGTAGGTGCAATTGTTCTTGAGCTTGATAAAATAGCTACTGAAGTAGGTGGTTCTTCTGAAAAAATTCATCAAGTGGCTAGCATATCAGCAAACAACGATGATACTATCGGAAGCCTGATTACTGAAGCGTTCGAAAAAGTAGGTAAAGAAGGTGTAATAACAGTTGAAGAAGCCAAAGGAACAGAAACTTATGTAGATATTGTTGAAGGAATGCAATTTGACAGAGGATACCTTTCGCCTTACTTTGTTACAGATTCTGAGAAAATGGAAGCCGATCTAGAAAGTCCATACATTTTACTTTACGACAAAAAGATTTCTTCAATGAAAGATCTTTTACCTGTATTAGAGCCTGTTGCTCAAACAGGAAAACCTTTATTAATCATTGCAGAAGATGTAGACG
>Ga0209709_10000307_pt1 | contig 46855 bp, 36 predicted proteins | sample ArcticOcean_MG_C_2_FD_187435 | JGI IMG/M metagenome (GOLD analysis project Ga0209709, IMG submission 187435) | Marine microbial communities from western Arctic Ocean - ArcticOcean_MG_CB4_136 (SPAdes) (version 2) | ecosystem: Environmental > Aquatic > Marine > Oceanic | place: Arctic Ocean... | reverse complement strand
TCAAAGGTCGAATCAATTGTGGTTGAAGTGGCTTCAGAGAGAAGTTTTTCGCCATCAGATTCAAGATTGCAGGATCGCCTAGGTGTTAAAAGACCACGCCTATCTCAAATCTGTAACCACTTGCAGCGAGCAGGTCTTCTCGAAGTACGCCAGGAGGGACGCTCAAGGAAGTTCTCACTTACTAATGATGCTAGAGCCCAATTAATTGCTTGGGGCATGCTGGAGGTGAGTCAATGAGTTGGAGTATCACACACTCATGGCAAGCAGAGGACAAATTGTCCTGTCTCGTCGCTGCTGGAAATGATTTGGTGGTTTGCTCCGGTCTTGAATTACAATTATTAGATTTAGATGCAAATTTGCGTTGGCGTCAAGAGATGCCGTTCTTAATCCATTCAGCGGCCTTCCACTCGGGAAAAATCGGAGTCTTATGCGGGCATGGTTTCTTTGTGATAAATTCAAGTGATGGCACGCGGGTGACAGAAGGAAGGAGTACAAGGGGAGGGTTTAGTGATATTTTGGCACGTCCTGGAGGTGGCTGGATACTTTCCTGTCGCGAGGGCAATCTACATCTATTCAATGAAGAAGGTAGAGGATTAAGGCGTTTGGCTAGCGGTAAAGTTCGTCGTTTATTGGGTTGGTTCGACCGTGAGCATCTACTTTGGCAAGATGATGGTGGCCGCCTGCGATGCGCCAGGTTAGCAAAACAAGATTCTCAAAGGGTATTGGAAGAGAGGATTTGGAGCTGGGCTAGCCGAATGTTCGATGGTCGTTGCCTTTTACAGTCAAGCGATGGATCCCTATGGGAAGGAATCCCACATCCATTCGGTTGGGACTCCCTTGAGAAAATCCAAGATGCCTCTATAGAGCCGCTATCTGCTATCCGTGGTGGTGACGGTTGGTGGTTGTTGGGAATAGATGGTGTGATGACTAATATCAGTGGGATAGATACCCCTGATAAATTGGAAACCACTGTATTAGGAAAAGATCTCGGGCATCTATTAGTCGGCCTTGGACCCGATACAATGGTCACAGCCAACCGTCAAGGACTGCTTAGATATTGGAATGCTCCTCATCTTGCTGCACTCAAGCATTCATTAATCCAAAAGATGGTTGCAGATGCAAAGGTAGCGAGTGATTGGGATGAACGTAGGCGTATTTTCCAGCGTGCGCGCACAGCAGAGGAAGAAGGGAGAGTTTCATTGGCGATAACCCTCTATCAAACTCTCGGGAGAACCGAGGACGTCAAGCGCTTATTGACACGAGAGCGTGAGGACACATGACAGTAGATTCAAAAGAGATCAGTCAAGAGAAACTTGATCATTATTTGGCTTTGACTAGCAAGGCTAGAGCGAAAGCCACACCTATACACGGGGCGGGAAGCGAGGAGTCAAAGCAATTGTCTATCCTGATGAGAATGGCCGATGATTATTCGTCAGATGCCATTTTTTTCAAGGATAATGGTGACTTTGTACGTGCATTCGGAGCGATAAATTACGCACATGCTTGGATTGATGCTGCAGTGAAATTGGGGCTACTAGATGGCCATGGTGATGATGAATTGTTCACTTTGCCTTAGTCTAGTAAAACTAAACGCTTACGTCCTTGAACTTCAATCCACGATAAACCAGCGTCAGCGAGCCTGTGTTTGAGATATCTATCGATAGTCAGTATTCTCCATTTATTCTTGAGACTCAGATCGAATAATTGATCATCGGGGTGATCTCCACTCTCTGCATCAGCTTCGACAATGGTTTGTTTAGCATTAAGGAGGGGTAGGAGCATAGAATTGCCTCCGTTTTTAGAGATGGTTTCAATCTCCTTTTTTACCGCAGGTAAAACACAGATTTCAGCAGGCCCAATCAACTCTGCAAGCGCTATATCGATATTGATGCCGGCTTCGACGACAGCGACCCATCCGCAGGCATCGATTAAGACTCGTTGCATATTATCACTCGATAGTGCCGTAGCCGATAAGTCGCCATCTGGCACCTACTCGCCTTGATAGAGAGATGCGTTGGCCCTTATCGGCACATATTGGTAATCTGAGATTGAGTTTTGCCTTACCGCCTTGAGTATTCGCTACAACGCCAACACTTGTTGCTGTTGCAACGTTTAGCATCAACATCTCGTTATTTCTTAGCGGCATCACAGTTTCGGGTTTTTCTCCCTCTGATGATACCATTTTATCCATCAAGGTGATGTCAATTGAAACCTCACTCAATATCTCAGGAAGTTCTCCCACTTTTGAAATCACTTGTCCGCTGAGGTTATCGGCTGTGGTGATAGAAGGATCGAGTGGTGTGGCAATACCGCAAAGGCCACCTGCATGCATATTTTTCAAATCCAGGCCGCCACCTTTCATACTTGAGATGACAGAGGTAATTGGCTCATAATGGACTTTCTTCCCCTCGCCGATTTTCTTACCTGGTCCAATGACGATTTCGTCACCTATCGCAAAGTTACCTTGAACGATGCTTCCACCGATTACACCGCCCTTTAATTTGGCAGGTCTTGTACCTGGTCTGTTGATGTCGAATGAACGAGCTACATGCATTACAGATCTCTCATCAGGGTCCCTCTCTGGAGTTGTAATCACGGTTTCAATTGCGTGTATCAAGATATCGAGATTAACGTCATGATGGGCAGAAACAGGGATAATAGGCGCATTCTCAGCAATTGTTCCTTTGAGGAATTGTTTAATTTGGTTATATGATTCCATCGCTTTCTCACTGGTGACTAAGTCAATCTTATTTTGGACTACCACTATCTTCTTGATTCCTGCAATCTCAAGAGCCATTAGATGTTCATTGGTTTGTGGCTGCGGGCATGTCTCATTGGCTGCGACCATTAACAATGCTCCATCCATAATCGAAGCACCAGTAATCATTATCGCCATCAAAGTCTCGTGACCTGGCGCATCTACGAATGATATTACTCGTTGTAATTCCTTCTCGACATCAGCACTGCCATCAGGTCGTCGGCCTGAGGGATAATAATCGCCATCAGGTGTTTTGTAAAATGCGGTGTCTGCGTAACCTAGTTTAATCGAGATTCCACGCTTGCGTTCTTCGGAATGAGTGTCGGTCCAAACCCCTGAAAGCGCTTGAGTAAGAGTGGTTTTTCCGTGATCTACATGACCAACTAAACCGATGTTGATTACGGGTTGGGCTGGAAGCTTCATTGACATGCCTCCTAGTCTCCATACACTTCGAGCAAACAGCCTCTCGGCTTCACTCAGTGCTCTCCCCATTTGCGGTCAGGATATCGCTTAGCGACTTATTTCCTGCCTCTACAACCTTTAGGTTGATTTGACGGGTGTATTGGGTGACGGTGTTGCCGCGGAAATTACGGCGTTTTCTCATACCAGCTGGCTTGTAGCGGAAACGCTTCTTCTCACCTTTCTTGGTTTTCAGGACTAAATCATGACCTTTGTAGCCTACTGACTGCGTGACGAGAACTGGTTTCCTGACTCCGCCATCGATATCACTTCGCATAGGTGTTCCAGTCTTGTCAGAGCCACCGGTAATCTGTAACTTGTAACCTGATAGGATTGTTTCACCATCGCCGACAAATATTCCGTCGACAATGTCTCCGATTTTCTTACCAAGGAATTGAGATTGGTTATTGCCACTAATGGACATATTGTATGAAGCGCCATTATTGGCGGGGTCAGTGTCGTTAACCACTGCGATAAAACCTGAATCTTCTGCCATATAATCAACTCTTGAACGAGTTGGCGAGATAGGCCGTGTATATAGCCCCATCGGGGCGCCACTCTCACGCTTCAGCGGCGCAGTCTCTTCTTAATGAAGGTCTCAACCCGTCTTTGAACATCAGAAGGAAGCATGTGCGGCATCGAGATGTGCAGGGTTCGACCCCTGCCGCCACTGACATTATCGTACTTTGTGGCAATGATGTCGAGGTCGGCCATATGCTTGATATGCTTCCAAACTGTAGTATGACCTTTGGGCTTCTGGTCATACTCTTCACAGACCACATGATAGAGATTTTCAGCCTCGCCACTGGTCAAACTTTCGCTTCTTCTGAGCCGTCGACTGATTCCCATTAGAATGAGCATACAGTCGGAAGGAAGTTCGATAATATTATCAGAGTCAACATTGGTCGGTAGAGTAAGAACTGTTTTTTGTACATCTTTCGGCAAGATCTCGCCACGGCCAGAAGATTCAGCGCGCTTTGCCGCTCCTTCGAGTAACTCCATCACTCTACGAGCATCACCCGTAGCAGCTGCTGATTGAGAGACTAAACCTAGTATTTCTTCTGAACAAGAACCATTTGTCAATCCTAATTCACAGCGTTGTTGAGCAATCTTGAGTAAACCAGATTCAGAATAGGATGAAAGTCTAAGATGACTGGAGTGCCCCATACGTGAGATTACAGCACTTTCTAGTAAATCAAGAACCTGTTCCTGGCTGATCATTATTAGTGAGAGGGTACCAATACTGTCTTGATCCTCGTCTAAACGCAATAATTTGTAGAGCAGGTCATCTCCGGAATGGCGTAGCAGATGATCGACTTCATCAAGGACTAGAATCATATGTCGATTAGAACTTTGAATCAGGCGTCTAATACTCGATAGTAATTCATCAGCAGCCAAACCACGATGGGGATGACCTTTATCCATATGCTGGATGATTCGTTGAACTACCCTAGTTGCAGTATTGGCATTTCTACAGTTGATATGAACCGACATGACATCTCTTTTGCCTACGAGGTGTCTAATGATGTCACGACAGAAAGTTTTGACCAACGCGGTTTTACCGCTACCAACTGGGCCAGTAACAACCGCTCTTGCCGTACCTTCGCGGTGAGCCAAACCAATGAACATACTTGCTAATTCACGTTTTTCATCTTCCCGCCCAACTATTTCATCAGGAATGTAATCAAAGCCAAAAACCTCAGGTCGTGTGAGAACGAGCCCGGAACCGATTCTGTCGAGATAGTCTGCCATATCAGAGTCACGTTCCTGCCTACCGTTATTGAACATACGGGCGATATCAATTGCAAAAATCACCTTCGTCGTAGTGCTGATTTGAATCTGGAAGTCGTCCCAAAGAAGCGGTTCCTCGATGATCGAATCCAATCACTACGCCCGGATTGTCGGAACCACCAGTTACCTTTGCCATCTTTCCACCAGGTGCTTCCCTTCTCATCTACTTCATAGGAATCATCTCTAACTGCCTTGGCGAATCGAGATTCCCACCCGGAGTGTACAGCTTCATCAACTGGGTGATATGCCCCGCTTTTACGACTGATTGTATGTATTAATTCAGCGGCTCCACTAGCCCTTGCACGTCTACCACTCATCAGTTTCTTACGAATTTGAATCGCTTTTGTAAGGATAATGTACTTCTCGCGATCGATTTTCTCTAATGCGAGACCTTTCTTGACCATGCCTTTTGCTTCACGGAGTTCTGCGCGTGTATTAGTTTCGGCAATATAGCGCATGGATTGCTTGAAGAAATTACCACGGACTTTGACGATTACTACAAATGAAATCAATAAGCCAATAATCAAAATAACCGTAATCATCCCTTCATCAGTTTTCAGTTGCTCATCTATTTTATCAATAAAGCTCTCTTTTTCATCCTCATTAGCGGTTTCATTTTCGGTAGCATTCGGATTGACATCACCAACATCACCACCCAAGTCGCCAAGATTACTCAATGGGAATTCATCACCATTATCGCCGATTCCATCCATGTCTAGGTCGGACCATTCCTCCATGTCAAAGGGAAAAGCATCGGCATTGTCACCAAAGCCATCAGCATCGCTATCCATCCATTCTGAACTGTTGGTGGGGAATGCATCGGCATTATCGCCAACACCATCAAGATCCTTATCGCTCCATTCGGTAGAATTAGTTGGGAAAGAGTCGATATTATCTCCAAAACCATCTCCATCGGTATCAGCCCATTCAGCGCTATTTTCAGGATAAGCATCGGAATTATCACCGTAACCGTCGTTATCACTATCGCTCCATTCACTGGCATTAAGCGGAAAATCATCAAGTGAATCCGGGATACTATCGCCGTCGGAATCGAGACAGCCACCAGTTGAATTTCCTGCTATAGAAGGGCACTCATCGAGCCCATCTGGTATTCCATCTAAGTCTAAATCGGAACTGTGATTTGAATCGTTCGCAAAAGCATCAGCACCATCGGTTACATTCCAATCAGCATCAGGGTCACTCACACCATCACCATCAGTATCTAAGCATCCAAGTCTATCTATGGTAGATGTTCCACCATATTCGGGGCAATGGTCGACATTGCTGGCATTTTCTACCCATTGACCAGTACCATTAGTCCGTGAATCATTGAGTAGAGAGTCTGCCCAATTATCTCCATAACCATCATCATCGGAGTCATTCCATTGACTTGAATCGAATTTGAATTCATCGCTATCATCATCCCATCCGTCACCATCGACATCTGGGCAGCCATCGATGCCTCCTTTATCCGAAGTACCCGGGACGGTTGGGCAATCATCAAATGAATTGCGAATACCATCCTCATCGGTATCGGCCCAGGTGCTTGTGAGAAAAATATCGGAGGAAGATCCAGAGGGGCTAAGTGAGAACTGGCCGAAATCAGCAGATTCTATTGAGAGATCGATATCACCAATTATCCGGGCAACTCCGCTGCTATCCACTGCGATGTCGTTAGCACTTTCATTTGATAATCCACCTGCTGTGCTCGAACTCAACCACGAGCCACGGTCATTGAGTTTAGCAATAAACACATCATCATGACCTTTGCTAATCAGGTCCATTGTTCCGAGAGTCATCTGTGCTTGGAATGTTCCAGTGATGTGGAGATCTCCACTTGCATCGATACCGATAGCCTTAGCCTCATTACCCTCTTCACCTTCGAGTGATAGGCTAGAACTAATGCTTGTGACTGCCCATTGCCAAGTACCAGTGTTACTGATTTTGGCGACGAAAACCTCTGGGCCAAACCCTGCTGTGAGATTGACCATTCCAAATTGAGAGTAGTTAGAATGTTGGCCTGTGATATGAATTCCATCTTCGGAATCGATTGCTAACCCTCTGCCATAATCATCGCCATCTCCTTCGATATGTTCGACCCAGCCCCAAGTTCCACCATTATTCACTTTGGCAATGAATACATCCTTTCCTTTACATTGAGTTAGAGTTGAATCAAATGTTGAATTACCTTCGATAAAGCCAGTGACATAGGCATTACCCGACGAATCAATAGCTATGGATTGTCCAACCTGATCACCGTCACCAGTTGCTTCTAAAGCCCAAACCCAGAATCCGGTTGGTGTCAGGCGAGCTACGAATAAATCGTGATCTATGCCATTATCACCGCTGAGATTTGTGCCATCAAAATCGGCCCATGTGCCGGTAAAACTTCCACTGATGTATGGTAGATTAGTATCATCCAGAGTTATGCCTGAAGCAATATCTTCCCCCTCACCTCCTGCTGCAAGTGCCCATTCCCATGTGCCACTATTGCTAATTTTAACCACGAATATATCGGCTTCACCAGCGCCAATAAGTTCATCTGGGCCAAAAGAAGCAGATCTTCCGTCTTCATTAATATCATCAGGTGTTGTTGTAAATGCTCCTGTGACATATATTTCGCCAGTTGTTGCTACTGTGAGGTCAGCACCCCAGTCATTGGAGATTCCTCCCGCTGAAAGTGCCCATGACCAGAGACCAGATTCACTTAATTTTGCAATGAATACATCCGAGGTTCCAACTAATGTATTGGTCAAGGTTGTAGCGCCAAAAGTTATATTTTCACCGCTGAATGAACCGGTGACATAGGTATTGCCTGATGAATCAACAGCAATGCCGTAACCATGATCATCTGCGCCGCTATCTAGGCTGTGAATGTACTCCCATGGGTCATCCTCGGAGCCGGAATGAAGAATAATTCCAGAATCCTGCAATGTAGAAAAGGAAGGCAGAATTAGTACTAAGAAAGCGAAGAGGGGTACAGCCCATCCACTACGTCGCATAGGATGCGCAGGTAATTGAGTTGAAAGTTTCTTTCTATCAGTGTCTCAGGAAAATAACCGTGGTTATGCCTTAATCAAGGAATTTCATCGAATTGATAGCCAGTCTCCCATTTCTTTTCACCCAAGGAAACCTCGAGTTCAAACGGTGTAATCAATGGCTTGTCATAGCGAACTGAATCGTCGATAGCTATTCTTGGGCAGGCGGTATTCACGTAAGCATCTACTGGATAGAAACTGATCAAATCGGGGCTGATATGTTCGAGAGCTAATAAATAGCCCTTTTTGCCGTGCTTAGCCAGCAACTTCTTCATTCTCAAGGCTAGAGTTCTACGCATTTGTCCTGGTTTTTCACCGATCAGTATGGCAAATGTTTGCGCATCTTGCACAGCCATTATCAATCCGAATCGTTGTCTTAAGATACGCTCGATCCTCTCTAGTGACATCTCTGATGAATCGCCGGTATATGGGTCTAGCAAAGCCAATGGTTTACCAGTGTGCATAACCAGTCCAATCGGGTGGAAATCGCCACTCCCAAGGAATAGATAATGGCCAATAGTATCGTTATCACCTGAATAATTACATCCAAGTACCTGCCCTGGGAAAGTTAGTCTATCACCACCAACCGGTACTTCAACTTCAAATCCAGCTTTTTCCAATCTCTCCTTGAACTCAAAAATCAAGTGAAGGTGCTGAATGCTTCCAACTAAACCTAATTTATTGCCCTTCAAAGGTGCAACACGGCCAACAGCATCGAGGAATCTATCTTGAGCCTCTTTTTCGCTCAAAGAACCATCTTGTTGTTCTAAGCGCACTTGCGCCATGGCTCGATGTTTTTCAAGAATCGGTAATACTGGCGACAATTCGGGGTCGCCATCGTAGGTTACATTGATGAAATGTGTTGGCATTCCCGAGTCGATATTCATCTGACTATGCCCCATGTGAGCAACCAACTCCACTCCCATCATGCGCATTTTATCGTGCACTAGATCACAGGCTCCATAGCAGGGGTCAGCAGCAAGAACCACCTGTGCTGAGGTTTCATCCTCTATCGAATCCATCATTGAAAGCGCTTGCATCTTTAGGCCTTCAGGGACTTGTAATGCGATGAGACGGTTATCGTTTGATTTGATAGATTCAATCAACTTATCTAGTTCAAAATCGTGTTTATCTAAATCCATTTTTTCACCTCAGTCGTGTATTACCACTTTTGCTCCATCCATGTGGAGGGCAACTAGTGATTCAAAGTTTGTATTAGAAAACTCGGATTTCAATTGTGCCATCCCTTCTCCCTTCTCGACCACTGTCATTACCACGGATGCGGTAGCCTTGGTGTTCGCTAATCCCTTTAGAACCGCTCGCATGGTCCCTCCAGTTGAGATCACATCTTCCATAATGAATACCCTCTCTCCATCCTTGATGTCATTGATGTACATCTCCCCTTTCGAATAGCCGGTAGATTGATCGATTTTAACCTCGCCCTCAAGGCCATAACTGCGTTTGCGCACTATTATGAGCGGTTTATTGACTGCTAATGCCAGTGGTGCACAAATTGGCAGCCCCATGGCTTCAATACCAACAATAGCATCTATTTTCTGCCAATCGACCCTCTCGACCACTAAATCGATTACCGCCTGCAGGACCTCTGGCTCAAGTCGAGGCACACCATCGGTAATAGAGTGAATAAAATATGGATAATCCCCTTTCCAAATCACCGGTGCTCTCTCAAGACTACCTCGAAGTTTTTGAATCGGGTTCATTGAATTATCTCCCTCACAACTCTGCGAGATAATCCACATATTCATCGGCATCAAGGAGGTTCTCCAGGTCCAATTCGTGTGGATTTAGGATCATTATCCAGCCGAGGTCATATGGTGAATCATTCACCAAATCTGGTGAGATTTCGACCTCACCATTTACCTCATCAATCATGCCACTGAATGGCGATGGGAAGGTTAGTTTTTCTTCTGCTGTCCAGATGGAAAACATACTCTCCTCAGCATCGATTTCATTTTCTGCCTGCCTAAGGATCACCCTGAGGATTTCACCTATGTCTTCAGCGAGGAAATCGGAGATGCCGACTACCAGTCTTTCGTCCTTTTCTTGGTACCAAACATGCTCCTTAGAGTACTTTCGGTTATGCGCTACTGAGAACTCCATCACGTCAGCTTCCATGTGGCCACCCAAATCGGCGTCAATGAAGTGGTATATCAATCCTCAGTTCTTTCTTGGAAATCATCATGACCTACAACCATCTGGGTGTGTTCAATGCACTTCTTTGAAACTGATGAACAGGCGATGATTAGAGAACTAGTCCGAGATTTTGCAGAATCAGTGCTCTCGGTAACAGTAAAGCAACGGGATAGTACTCAATCTCCACCATTAGAAGAATGGCAGGAGTTTCTAGACCTCGGTCTACAAGGAGTTACAATACCAGAACAATATGGCGGTACTCCAGTAGATGATATCTCTGAGTCGATAATCATTGAAGAGTTAGCTCGCGTCGATCCCTCGTTCGCAGTAATGTATTGTGTCCATGTGGGCTTGTGTTCAATGACGATTGCACTTCACGGTGACGAAGAACAAAAGTCGAAGTATTTACCTCGCTTGGTAGCAGGTGAAGTCGGGGCATATTCGCTTTCAGAATCTGGCGCTGGTACCGATGCAGCAGCGATGTCTTGCCGGGCTAAACTCAACGATGCTGGCACTCATTATGTTTTGAATGGAGAGAAGATGTGGGTGACAAATGGTACTCAGGCTCGGATATTAGTACTCTTTGCCAAGGATGTCGATCATGCTGACTATGGTGAGAAACGTCATGGTGGTAGCACCGCTTTCATCGTCGAAAGCGGCTTTCCAGGCTTTAATGTTGGAAAGAAAGAGGATAAACTCGGAATAAGGTCTTCAGATACGTGTACTCTAATTCTCGAGGATTGTATGGTTCCAGTCGAGAATGTACTAAAGGGATCAGGCAATGGCTTTGCAATCGCAATGAATGCATTAGACAATAGTCGAATCGGTATCGCCGCTCAAGCATTAGGAATTGCTCAAGGTGCTTTTGAGTCAGCATTACGCTATGCCCACGAACGTGAAGCATTCGGAAAAGTCATCGCACATCATCAGATGATAACTGCATATCTGGCCGATATGGCGACTCAAATAGAGGCTGCACGCTTGATGGTCTATAGGGCTTCAGCAGTGAAACAAGAACATTATGAAAACGCTGGTCCACGGCATTCGAAAGAGGCTAGCATGGCAAAATTATTTGCCGGTGATACAGCTATGTGGGTGTCAGAACGTGCAATCCAGATTCTAGGAGGATACGGCTATACCACCGATTTCCCAGTTGAACGTTTCTTTAGAGATGCTAAGATTACTCAGATCTATGAAGGCACCCAAGAGGTGCAGAGAATAGTCATCAGTCGAGCGATTCAGCCTTGATTAATCAAGGATTCTTGTAACTAATAATTGCGCCGATTTAATCGCACTTTGGTAGTCTAGTAGTTCACATAATACCTTTACATCTGAATTACTACTAATTTCAGGAAGATTTGCGCTATCTGCGAGTTTAAACTGGAATTTTGCAGTGAAAGGTCCTCCGTCGAGTAAAGCAGTTGCAGTATTGCCACCACGATAATCTCCTTCTGCAATCAAGGTACGTTGTATTGAGATTATTTTGAGATAGGATTTGAACGTTGAATTCTTCTCCAAAATGAGTTGTTCACGCTCACCACGTAGTTTTGTAACGTTTAATTCTTCAATGATTAACTCCAACTTACTATCGATGCCACCGTATTCATCATCGTCGTCATCATCATCGTCATCATCAACTTCATTCTCAGTTTCAACTTCTTCAACTTCATCCTCAGTTTCAACTTCATCCTCAGTTTCAACTTCGTTCTCAGTTTCAACTTCCTCTTCAGTATTGATTTCTTCTAAATCAGACTCCTCGCTCTCCTTAGCGGTTGAAAAGGCTGCTTCCGGTGCAGCACGTGCACCAATCTGGGCCAGATATTGGTTCCAATCGAATTCCCCTACATGACGATAGGGAGGGTGCAATTCCTCTCCACGTGCCTCTTGAGTGCCTACTGGACGTATATCCAAATCATCAGCAGTGGTTGTATAATCGTGATTGCTATTCCAGCCATCAAAGTGTATTGTGAGATTATCGCCTTCAATGGCAATAATTGAAGCTACAGCGATAGTATCAGGATGTCCTAGTACCACCGCTTCCAATCGATCGCCTACTCGAAATTGGTCGCTACCCTCATCAGAGCCATCTGCAATAGAATCCTCTACCTCTGGTTTTTCAATTTCGATACCAATACTTTCCAAGTGTGCTAACATTGCTGCTATGCTAATAGTGCCTCTATTTCCAGGCTCGATTTTATCGAAAATCTGCTTTACCATCCAACTTGGGATAATAGTACCAGTGTGCATTTTGGTGAAGGCGGCGAACTCAGCAGCATCAACTGCACCACTTCCATCAGGGTCGATTAAAGCAACAATTTCATTTGCATTTATCCCTGAAGATTTGAGCCATGTATCAACGTCATCTATACTGTTAATTCGCTTCCCTACGCTGTTTAGTGACTTCTTTGCTAGTTCCCGCTTTGCAGCAATTGCTACCCCTGTGGCAGTGATTGCTCCACCGGCTGCAACTGCTGTAAGTGCTCCTTTGATTATTTTATTTCCAGCTTGGGAATCGTTGATATTATTTACCATAATCTCACGATTTGAAGTACCCATGCCAAGGCTGGTAGAAAATGATTTCAATTCATTTGTACTCAAAGAACCAAGGTCGCCGTTGGTCTTTTGTAAGGCTGATATGACCTCGGGTGAGATGTTTATTTGCTCGGTTATTTCACTCGCTCTTGCATCGATCGCTTCAGCATCTATATTCTCTAGCCAACCCCAATTACCATTGGCATCTTCTGCCCAAGTAAGTCCGCCCAAGGGGTCCGTATTCACGGCTTCAAGTTTGGTGTTTACGGCCTGATTTGACTGTTCTTCAAGTTTGGTGTTTACGGCCTGATTTGACTGTTGAACTATTCCTGCAAAGAGGACAAAAATACTACCCATGCAGCATATGCCACCAAGGGACGATTCCCCTATCATTAAAAGAAAAAGTGCGATAATAGTCCCAATTACGCCACCTTTGATGGTTTCTTTTGGATTAGTAACCTCGGACACATTAAGTGGAGAACACTCCATGTCATGAATCTGATGGCTTGTTTGGCCAACGTAATTTAGGCCATAGTTTTGAATCGCCATCTTGCCAGGCTAAAGTGCACAACACCGTTTCGATTTGTGATAAATCGGTAAATGATCTATCGATTTGAATCCGATGTAGCCATTCCTTGAGATGTCCTAATCTCATGCCGGGTATTATTCCAGTCTGATTCATCAACCAATCTCCAGTGGCCAATGGCTTGATTCCCGGTTCGATTTGCCGCACCTGTTTTTCTATTTCTGAGAATTCAGTATCTGGGTTAAGGATGGTCAAAACTTCGAGATGAGCGAGGACATCATCGCCCATTACCTCGCGGTATAGATTGACTTCTTTTGGTGAAGGAATATCATTTCTTAGATAGTGTAATCTTATGGTTTTGGCTCCGATTGCAGTCGATGCTTTCAGATTAGCCATGATTTTCTTTACCTCATCGGTGGCGATATTAGAGAATAATATACTCATACGGCTAGGGAGATGTTGTGAGCATTTTGAAATACGTTCATCAACTTCCAAATCTGTGCCAAAAATGGCTTTTAAAGCTCCATCAAGATGCATTCTCATTAGTACTTCACTTGCATTCTTACCAAGTATTATTCTCTGAAACTCGCTCCAGATTCTTTCGTTTGAGACCTTTTTAAGCATATGAAGACATTTTATGAGTGCGCCTGACAATTCTCTCTCAGGTAACCAAGGGCTGTCGAACCCTCTATCCATGAAACGGTAGACACGCATTATCCGTAAACCATCTTCTGATAAACGAGAATTAGCATTACCTACCGCTCGTAAGACTCTATCTTCAAGATCGAGAGCACCTTGATATGGGTCGTAAAGAATTTCTCGAAGAGGATCCCATGCCATGGCATTGATTGTCAAGTCTCTGCGTGAGAGGTCATCAGCTAGTGAGGTGCCCCATTCGACGATTTCTGGACGGCGCCCATCGCCATATTCGGCTTCAGTGCGAGTGGTTGTAGTTTCAAACAATGAATTACCTGAACGTATAGTAACCGTTCCGTATTTCAATCCCGTAGCGATAGCATCGGTGAATATCTCGAGAACTTCATGCGGGGGGATATCGACGGCTAGGTCGAACTCGCTCGAATTCAAACCCAGTATTGCATCACGTACGGCCCCTCCTACGATCCAAACTCCTGCGCCTGCTTGTGCCAGACGTTCGATAACAGCAGTTAGGTCAGCATCCATTTTGAGTAAACCGGGTGCTTCTTGGCCCTGTAAATCAGCCTCCCGCCCCAGCATTAACCCAGCCCCTAGACAATGGCGAGCACGTGACTTGCAAAGCATTATCCCTCTGACTCAGGTCGAATAACCATGTCTTGGTCTGAAGTGGATGTCGAATTGGTAGATGTGTCTATCCTCCATCCTCATGAGGAGATTAAAGAGAAAAATCGTGACAAATTGCTTGAAATGACTCAGAAATGGGGTGGTTTTACCAAACCACTTTTGGTCGATAGTATCTCTTTGACGATTTTAGATGGCCATCATAGATTTGATGTAGCACGCTGTTTGAATTTGAGTAAAATACCAGCAATTATGTTGGATTACCTTACTGATGATAGAATTTCAGTAACTGTTTGGCCAGGGCGTGACCTTGAGTCTATTACAAAACAAGATATTGTTGATATGGCGCTCAGCGATGAGTTATATCCTCCAAAAACAAGTAAGCACACAATTGGCAGCGACCTTCCACCGATTTTCGCTACACTCGAAGAATTGGCTTAATCAACGCCTGCTGGCAATTATACTTCGCCATAGGCTATTTCCGTCACCTTTCAATTTGATTGCATAATCAGGATCACAGGCTATTTTTACCTCTATTTTCTTGATATTGCCTTGTCTAGCGATGGTTATAGTACAGTTAGAATCTGCTTTTCCCTTAAGATATGCATTCATACGCTTTTTGGAATTGATGCGGATACCATCGAGAGCTATTATCTCATCACCGGTGTTCAATAGATCTCTAACAGGTGATTTTGCCAAATGGGTTCTGACGAATAGTGCTGAGTTTTTCTCACTACATTCAATTCCTAGCCAGCCCCCCTTCTCTCCCTTATCTGGAATCATTTCCATTCCCAATGATTTGATTGCTCGGGCGAGGTCAGGCATTTCTCGCTGACTTACCGCATCGTCGAGCAATACTCCTAATCTGCGGCAGCCCTTTTTGCTGGTAATTGCACGACGGATATCAGAATGATTGATTCCTGGTGACTCGGAAGCGAGTCCATGGTTGTGGAACAGGTCTGCCATCACTTCGTCAAGACCGTGTAGTCCCTTCGAACGCTTACGTAACTCGACGTCGAGACAAAACAATGCCAATTCGCCTTCGAGGTAATACGAGATTCGACTTTCCCGAGCATGTGAATTAGGCCGATATAGGTGTATCCATGCATCATTACTGGATTCTTGCAATGATTCAATATCAGAGCCATTATTGGTGAGGTGTCGTTTGATCTTAAGTTTCCATTCCTCTTTCCAATCCTTGATGTCCCAGGCGCCACTGCGTAAGCAAATCAAATCCCCAAGCCATGAGGTTCCACCTTCAAACCACCATAGGAGGTCGGTATGCACTTCTTTCTGCAAATCATAGTCCAAGAAGTTGCGTGGTCTCAGATTTTTCACATTCCACTGGTGAAGGAACTCATGGCTGAATAAACTGATGAGGTCACGCCATTCATCAGAATCAGTCGACCAAAGAGAACTACGCGGCACCATAGAGGTTTGACTGCGCATATGTTCTAGCCCCCCTCTCGCAGAATCAGTCAAGTGAATAATTGTCAGATAATCCTTCCATGGCGGGATGCCGAAAAGGCCGTAATGTTCTTCGATTACAAGAGTTGCTTTGTCGATGAATTTATTGATCATTTCAGCAGAGAAGGGCGTTCCACCTGAATCCCAAATCTTTAGTTTTTGTTCGATACCCTTTACCTGCCATGAGATTTCTGGGTTTGCATTTGCTTCGATGATTCCATCGAGTAATTCATCGCGCCCATCTGCTGTGTAAGTTCCTGCTGACCCATCCAACTGAGTGGAGATGGACCACTCTTCCGGTACCTTTATGTCAATCGAGTGAACTTCGGATAATCTACTCTTTGCAATACCACTTTCCGGTATCCACCAAGTGAATGGTGGCATTAAATGCAGATGTGAATCGTCGATGTGGGTTGCTCTTACAGACATCATAGTAGCTAGTAGTCGATAACCAATAATCACTTTTTCACAACCGGTAGGAATGGTGATTTTTAATCCGTCGACATCTATTCTTTGCCATTTTAGTTTAGATCCCTCCGCGTCATGAACGGTAATAGAATCCATGAATTGTAGCGGCTCTCTGAGCATATATGACCCTGGGACCCAGCGAGGAAAACGTAATATTAGCCGAGATTCAGTAAAAGGAGCTGATATTTCAACACCCGCATGCAAATATCTCGTTGCACCTTGCCGTGCATCGGCTGTGAATCGCAGACCTGACACAAGTATCCCCATGTCTTGTCTATCGCAGACGGCTGATAGGTTGTTCGATTGAATTTCGCTATGGAACCATGTCCTCATGACCACTGCGCATCAAATCAGCACCAGGTGATGCAGGATGAGCTAATCGATTGTCTGACATCAATTGAATCAAGGGCCAGAGGGTCATTAGCAGACCCCCTTTATCCAGTAATAGACGAATCATTGGATGTTCTTCATCCTCTTCTCCATGTTGTGGTGGTGCTAAATCATCGGGTAGCAGGCGTAGATCAGCGATTAAATCATGCAATTCATTTTTGGTTTCAGGTTCGATCATCTCGAGATTGTCCAGTGCTTCCATTGCATCTTCAATCATGGAGGCAAATTCCTCTGGCGATGGTGTTTCTGGTATCGATTCTTTGATATCGACAGGGCCAAAAATCACTTGACCCAATCCAGTTTCCATTATCTCATCTCCTTGTCGTTCAAATTTCATCAGGTTTTGAAATTCTCTCTCACCGATTGGAGCGATGGCAAAACCACCTTCTACCAGATTTTCAGATAACCATTCTGGTAGTGCTTCTATCTGACCAGTAACAAGTACGCGATGCATCGCTTTGGGCAAACCTTTTGGCTTTTTGTCAACCGATTCCATATGCGTGCAGGTAATACAAACCGATTCGTCGAGACGTGAATTGACATATTCGATAACCTCTGCAGAGGGGTCGACGATAACCACTTTCCCTTTCGGGCCGACGATGTGGGCAATTAGTGTGGCTAAGTAGCCTCCTTTAGCGCCGAGGAGGACTATTTCTTGCTTCTCTCTAATCTCCAAGTGGTGTAGGAGGGTGACTATCATGTGTGGGGCTGAGATGGTTTTGACACCACCATCCTCGGTCTCGAGAAAAACCAGCGGCCTATCGTGATAAAAAGCACGGTGATCATGGTCGGAAAAGACCTCGATAGGTGTGTTGAGCATCGCTTCTGCAATCTCTTCAGTGAAGTCGATTCCCGCAGAACGGAGACGCATGATGAGGTTTTCAATGTCCGCCATCGCCTCATCGTTGTGCGACGTTATTTGTAAGGGTGTGTATTGATTTCGTTCTTCAGCGACCGCGATTGGTGATTATCATTATGCCTAGAAACATACCCGCGATTCCACCACTTATTCTAGCGACAAGGTTACCTGGGGAAAATGAATCAAAGGCCATTATCCCCATCAGCATTAGAGGAGGAATCATCATCATCGAGCGGGTGATAATTGTAGCTCTGTCCATTATTAGAGGTTGCATTAGTGTAATTGAATTATTCTTCTTTGATACTCGTGACGCCCCAAGTTCTTTGACTAGGTAGGAGATGATAGCGCTCCGTAACTCCGCATCTTCCCGGGGTTTGATTCTGAATTGGATACTACATATGTTGGCATGAGTAATTGCTTGTTTAACGATAGCCATCGGTTTCGAGGAGTCGAGTATTTTTATCGATACTCCAGTACCCTCCCTGCGGATATGAGATAATGCACGCCATCGATTTACCCCTTCATTAAAAACCTGCAAATCATCTCTGACATTTTCGAGGATCAACAGAGTTTCTGGCCGACCTCGCTTACGCCCTCTAGATAAAAAGGGCGTCAAGGTAATGATAGAGACAATCATGGTAATTCCCCACGCTTTTGCAGCTGAACGCAAAGGGTCTTCGGGATAAATTACGGCAACAGCAACAGCAACCATGAATCCGCAGTAGAGTCCTAGAACCGCAGCAGCAGAAGAGCCGCGAGTCCAACCAACCCTTTCTGCCATGAATTACACTAGGGCAAAGCATATGTCATTAATACCACACGTCGTTGTATGGAAAGGAATGGACTTGGCGGCCGTTATCGCGAAAGGCGAATCGGAATGTGGGTATGCGGCGTAAGTCTCTTCTTCCTTCTTTCTTTCTTCCTAGTACCTTACATGTTACCCGAGTCCTCAGTTCCCAAGCTTTCTGGGAGAGCAAATACAATCGACTATTCGACTACTACGAGTTGGGGTAATAATATGCACACAGGTGAAATGGGCCATGATCAACCTTCAGAAGGCCTCTTTGCATGGTCTGAATTAGATCCTTTTTCAGCCTCCATTTATGCTTTTGGAGATTTGAATTGTCATCAAAAATATGAGCGTTCATGGCAGGTAAACGGCAATCAGATGCCGGTTTGCACTAGGGATATAGGTATTTTCTTTGGATTAGCGCTTGGTGGTTTTATCTTTAGCCGTAGGGGATTGAATAGATGGACTGTAAGGGATACAATGCTATCAATCTTCTCAGATAACGGTTTGGAATCTGTCTATCGCAATAATTTGCGTACCAAGGCGGTATTATTACTTGCTGCGATTACAGTAATACCTCTTGCAATCGATGGTTTTACTCAAATGATAACCTCATATGAATCTACAAACCTTGTAAGAATAATGACAGGCATACCATTTGGTACTTTGATTTCTCTCTATCTTGCTGCATCTTTCTCATCTAGACCATCTTTCTTCAATAATGATGCATCTAGGGTTCTTTTACCCTCAACTGCTAGATTTACAATTCCACTAACCGAGCAAGAATAATCATGGCGGTGGAGTTGACCACCAAGCTATGAGTTCTGTAATGTCGCTAGGGCAAGGACAATCTTTGTGACCAGAGGAAATCAACTCTAAGCGTGATATTATTGAAGAAATCGCTTGATTGATACCTTTGCTACTCATGGTGGAATTTTCTCCTAGGATCTCCTTCAAAGCGTCTACCCACTCTCCTTTGGGGTTACTTCGCCGCCACGAAGACAATGCCGCACGCAGTGGCCACATCACTAACGACAATCTGGCATATCCTGTGCGATTATTCTTCAATTTGAATAACTGTGCTTCCCTAAACGGGATATGATTTTGCTGCTTGTGAATCCAACCTTCGGATTCCATCCATTTAATCAAGCGTTGAGTATGACGTTTTGTTACCATGCGCACCGGCCCAAGTTTTTGATGCAGCGTAGGTACATCTGTGGTATCCATTAGAGAGAGGGTACCGATAACTGCCCAAGAAGAACGTGAAAGGACATTCGTTGGCACGTCTGCTCGCATTGCGCTTTCGGTAGGCCATTCGTCTTCTGCCTGTTGCATTAATTGTGCAGGAGCCTTTCCTCCGAGCCAATTTTCCAATAGTGAACTATTGGTTGGTGGTCCACCAGGTAATCGCATTTGGGCTTGGACACCTTGTGCTAACCTCGTAAGTAAGTGTATATCTACATCGGCAGAAATGCAATTCAAGGGGTCTGGTCTGCGATTCATGAACTCACGTAGTGTTTCTGTCAACTGACGTTCCAATTCACCCAATCCACCTTCATTGAGTATTGGTCCGACAACACAGCATTTATGGAATGGTTGTGGGATTGAGATTTTTCCAGTAAACATATCACTGAATCCCTTTCTGATTTTGGTTTGTAACTCGGTGGTTTCAAAGTACTCCTGCTTACCACTTCCGGCGATCCTCAGGGTTCCCGTTTCTATTCTTTTCATGGCCTTTTTCGGGTCGCAATCAATCCAAATCACCAAATCAGGACGCATTGCAGCCGAATTCATTTGCGCAACACATTCCACCCCCAAACTTCCAACAATTCCTTGGTAGACCAGTGAGGAATGGACATTACGATCTGAGATGACCAATTCACCACATTGCAATTTAGGTCTGATCCAAGTATGTGAATGGTCGACGCGATCAGCGGCGAAGAGGCCAGCTTCTCTCAATGGGCTGAGGCTCTCTTTTTTCACCGCCGCCAGGGCTATTTTTCCTAATTTGCTATGCCTTCTTGGTTCATGAGTGACGTGAACTTTAGGAAAGGGGAATGTGGCTGCAATCTCGGAGAGTAGCCTTACCGCCTCACCTTTACCCGAGCCGTCCCCTCCTTCGACTGAAATCAAATACATCAATTATCCATCCGATCATCAAATCCATCTCTTGAGAGGATAAGCAGTCCCATGCCACACAGAATTAGTATTGGTCCGAAGACGATTAATCCTCTACTGAAAATCCCGATTCCGGCCAGGTATTGAGTGCGGCGGTATCTTTTCCCTCTAACTGCTTCTATAGAGGCATGAACCCCGATTAATGATGTGCCGAGTGTGAACAAACCAATTATGGTTGATAATGACACAGCAGCTTCTAAAGACCATCCTTGAGTGAGGGAGTCGTCATCTTCTTCCCTAATGCCCTCGCCGGAATTCAAAGTGATAGCATCAACACCTATCTCTTGTGGAACAAATGTTCTTTCAACTGTAATATGTCCTTCTTTTGAAACTCTGATCAATGACCTCTTGACTATTACTCCATCTAACAAGAATCTACCATTCTCATCCGACATAGTTTCTTGAATGACAGCATCATCCGATAGCTCAATCAATTGGATTGTAGCATTGATTACGAATTCACCTGATTCATCTATAATAAAACCATGCACATCAACCGATTCAGAGTTGCTAAAAAGTGGTGAAGTTAGTAGGTCAGAAGGGTTTCCTTGTAAGATCAGGCCCCCTGTGACCATACCCAATATACTGCCAATCAGGATTAAAGTTGATGCGATTTTTCGCAGATGATATGTTTCATCAACCTCGAAATCGAGATTTGTATGCAGTAGTTTTCTCGGTTCGACCATGATTTCGATGACATCATCATCACCATCATTTTCCTCTTCCAATGCTTTTTCTCTCCGCATCGACTTTAGTCTCGAGTCAGCGACTTTAGCACGTACTCTTTCACGAAGTGCTGCGAGCTTGTTGCTCTTGTCATCTGTCAATCAAACCCCTCCGCTTAATGCCGCTGATAACGTGCGCGGATTTCACAGTTCACCTTCACTCTCCGCGAATATCACAGACGCTACAGCAGCAATTGTAGCGAATAACATGAAAATAATCAGTGAACCAACTACAGCCGACTCCATATCAAGAGATTTGGCCTCGATTTCAGCAATATCATCAGTAATCAATTTCTGCTCTTCTTCTATCTCATGCGATGGTGGCTCTGATATCCCGCTCCATACCTGCGCCCGCAAACCCAATTCTACCAGATGACCAACAGATTGAAGACTCTGGGCTGATACCTTATCGATACTATCGTTTTGTGTGTGCCAATGACCTGCTAAGACCTCATCGCTGCCATATTTGACATCAATAATGTCAATCGCCGGAATTCCGACTGATATAGGATAAGTGTGGTCATCCAAAATCCCGATGGTGGTACTTGTGTCCATCTGGCCACTACCATTATCTCCATTGCAATCCTCTTTATCAGCGACCATTCCCAAGGATGCTGAGAGCATTTCAACGGCTTGCCACATCGTCTCATTTCCGGGTGATGTGCGGGTTAATGTGAGGTTACTATCGCCAACCATGTCTACCACGATAAGCGAGGAAATATTTTCTATTTCACCTACGGTCAGATTCTCAGTCCACAAGCGGGATCCGCTAGCCCATGGAATGGATACCCCGCCAGAAGCAATATCGCCTTGATCTTCTACATCAGTAAATACTAATCTTATCTCATGTGAGAGATTCATGGCAGGAATGTGACGAGCTAGTTCCAATAATACGGCTACTCCACTCGCTCCATCATTTGCGCCAGGCACCGGGAGTATAGATAGATTAGAATCCTCTTCTTGGTCAGAGACCTGTCTGGTATCATAATGAGCCATCAGTACCACGATCTTCCCTGCGCCGGCATTGAGAGTTGCTTCTAGATTTACGATTTCAAGTCCATCTAATTGATGACTTTGGTTTTGTACCTGCCAGCCGGTGAGGTTTTCAGAAATCGAAGTTCTCAATATTGAACTTGCATTACTCTGTGGTATTCTTGGTCCGAGTCCAACTTGGTAGGCTACGCTTTGGTTCGCCCGTTCGCCATCAAATTGCAGTTCATCTATCTGTGAACACAAGATATCATGAGTGATAATGCCATTAGTGGTGTGAATTTCACCATCTGATGAAGCGATTGGTAATATGAGAATAAGGGCGATAGCCGTAAGCACCCGCCTCATCATAGATGACGCCACCATCGCCGAGTCTTAAATACCTCATTTCATCAGGTTAGTTCTGGTGGGTTAACTGCCAAAGAGGAGATGTCACGATGTCAAATAATCGATACACAGCACCGCTTCTATTCTCCTTGCTTATGTTGGTCTCTGCTGCAGCACCTTTGGTCTCAGCAGATGGTCAACAAGAATTGACTGGAGAAATCGTTTCTGTAATCGGAAACCCGGCTACTAATGATCTTAGTAAAGCACGTCAATATCTAATGCCTAATGCAGAGCAGCCAGTCTTTTCTGCAACAAGACATATGAGTGAAGAATTTGCATCTTCGGGATTCTCTCAGCCAGTGATCAATGTTCGTACTTCAGGTCGTGCATGCACTCCATGGGCAATAAGCGACACAACTACGATGTCTGTATCGGGTTCGACAAAAGCTCTAACTGTTCAGAAAGTGACTCCGACCGCGGCTTTCATGGTCGAAGACGGCTACGTATTGCAAGCCTCGGTGCTAAATGATTGGGCGACAACATGGGATCAAACCATCGAGCCAGTATTGATGACTTATTTCGGTAAAGATTACAACGATGGAAATGGTCTTTCTCCCCCAGATACAGATAACAATTGCCAAATCGAAGTCGTCATCATCGAAATCGATGGTGCATTCGGCACCGGCGGCTTCTTTTCGTCTTCGACCTTTGGTGAATCTGTGTTTGTCGATTATTCCGATGCTTCATTACCATGGTCGAAAGTTATCTTAGCTCATGAGTTGCAACATTTATTGCATAATGCATTAGACCCTAATGAAAATAATTGGGTTGATGAAGGAGCAGCAGATATGGCTGCATTCTTGTGTTTTGGTGGCTCTTCAACACTATATGGGCACGTTAATGCTTGGAGTCAAAGATCTTCAGAGTCCGTACGTTGGTGGGACCAGTCATTGGATACTGCTGATTATGGCGCTGGCTTCCTTTTCATGCTCTATCTTGCAGATCAATTAGGCGGAGGTGCTGCAATACGTAATCTTGTATCTGACTCTTCCACTGGATGGAGAGGTGTGGAAAACCTTGGTCTCAATCCGATAGGTGTGCCTTCAGGATACATCGGAGATGATTTCAATAGTATATGGAAAAACTTCTCAATAGCAGCAACATTAGATAGCGATCAGTCGATATATGGCATGTCAAATATCGATCTCACTCCGGTTTGCTCGAGCAATGCGTTTTGCCGAGTTCAACCAGCAGATACAAACTCCAATTGGGATTCCAACTCTTGGGTATCAACGGGTCATGAGACTGAAGGTTGGGGCTTGAGGGTCTTCAAACTCGAACCAGGCGGTACAAGTGCGGTTCCCTTGACTTTGCGTTTGACTGGTTCAGTAGATGGCTTCCAAGGTATTACGGTATCTCGATCTTCAGCCGATGGTCAATATACTGTAAATGATATCTCTTTTACAAATGGTATCGGCACCGGAATGGTAAGTGGTTTTGGTGGTGATGTCGATGAAGTGCACGTCATAACCTGGCTCGACGTTCCAAATTTCGGGGATTGTAATTACAAGAATTGTGGTTTTTGGCCTGGCGTTTCTACAACTACAACAGTAATCGAGAATACCGATAATCCTTCACTTGGTGGGGATTTCCCTGCTGGAAGCACCAAAGAATTGTGGACTTCGTCCGCTAGTCAATTCAGTGTTGGTGATCACGCTTTTACAAGCACAGATTCTCATATAGGTAAGATTGAACTGATTAATAATCTGGCCACAGGAGGCCAAAAAATAACTTTTGAAGATAACACTGTTACAGACGTACTTGTTGGTGATGTGTTGAAGAGAGGTGGCTACTACCCTGTAGCAACAGTTGATATCGAAGTTGCAAGAATCGTAGACCCGGCTTCTCTTAGCCTCGATTCAATAATCGAATTAACTGATCGTGATGGTGATACTTTCGATGATACTGTCAGAATTGGTTTTGAAGTTGATTCTAATGCCTTCCTTGAATTATTAGATGTTGAAGTTGTGGTTAGCGATAGCACTAATGCGGTTGTCGACACTATCACTCAGAGGGTTCAAGCAGGAGGGAGTTCACCTACCTCTTCAGCGATTTGGTTTACTGCCGACAAGACTGATAACTATCTTTTCGAGGTTAAAATAAAGGATTTGCAAGGCAATCAAATCGATAGTAAATCCACTCCTCTTACGGCGATTGCAAATATGAGGCCGACTGCAAATGGTAGTGTTACCGACACTGATGTCCGCAACTGGGAGAATATCCAATTCTTAGGAGGGGGTGTCGACAGATGGGGTCTTTCTTTGGCCAATAACACCTTGCCATACAATGAGTCTCCAGTCGCTTACTTATGGGATTTCGATGATGGTAATGACTCTGGGCTGCATAGTCCTGTACGTTCATTCCCGGACCTCGGTCAGTACAATGTCACATTGAGAGTGCAGGACGGAGGAGGTGATTGGTCTGATATTCAGAATTTCACAATCAATATCACTGACGACATCATTCCTGTGCCGATCATTAGGGTCAATGGTGTGATATATGATACAGAGTTGTATCTCTTAACTGGTCAAACCATCCAATTCGATGCAATAGCAACGAGTGACAATGTTCCTGATGACATGCTTCACTTTAGTTGGGATTGGGGTGATGGTGAGATAACAAGTGGTTTGGGCATATATCAAGCGATTCATATGTGGGCTGATGGTGATACCAATGTTACGGCATATGTGTTGAATCTGAGTGTTTCTGATGGAACTAATGTTGGCTATAAGGAGTTGCTAATTTACATTCAGAATCGACCTCCAGAACTAGTTTACACTGGTGATCTGACAACCTTAACTTACACTCCACTCACTATGGCCGATACCTTTGATGATGTCGATGGTCAGATTATCGCTTGGGAATGGGTTTTTAGTGAGCCGGTTAATCTTGCTGGAGAGAATGTAGATCGAACCGACCTCTTCATTTCAACTGTTTCTAGCGAAAGTAACCCCTCGCCAGCATGGAATTCTCATGGTCTGAAAAACATTACAGTTACTGCTATAGACAATGATGGTGATCGAAGTACACGCCAATTGCAGGTGATGGTGATAAATCAACGCCCAACTGCAGATTTCAGCGTAAGAGATTCTACAAATAGTGCAACTCCGGAAATCGATTTCCGTGTAAGTGATGGCAGAGTAGGCACTGCATATACCTTCGATGGCCGTGATAGCTATGACCCAGATGGAAGTCTTCCAGACTCAAGCATCCTTACTTTTGACTGGCTATTTACAGATGGTAGCACTTCCGATAAGGCTCAGGTAAGTCATAATTTCAGTGAACCGGGGCAACATTGGGCTAGATTGATAGTTACCGATGAAGTTGGTGATCTTAGTGAAGAGCGCAATGTTTCGATAATTGTCGTCAACCCTTTGCCACTAATTGAGTTGAGAATACTCGAAGGATGGATAGATGATGAAATTATTGACAAATATACTCCTATGCCCGTAGGGACAGTAGTTGATTCATGGTCTCATACATTTGACCCCGAAGGCCGCACCTATGCGGCAATCGGAACAATGCTTTATTTTGATTCGACTGGAACTAGAGATGGAGACGATAAGTTCGATGGTAGATTTTTACCTCTTGAAATGGAAAATTCCAATTGGAATGGTTTGGTAGAATATACCTGGGATTTCGGTGATGCAACTCCGGTTGATCATGATCCTATGCCTTGGCATCATTATGAATTGCCAGGTAATTATACCATCACTCTAATCGTACGTGATTCTTATCTGACAGGGGATGTGACCCGTGCGAGTTTTGAAATCGTAATAAACGAAGCACCAGTGGTCAATAGTTTGGATTATCCGCTGAACATTAATGTCAATGAAACCACAATTTTCAATGCAAACATCACAGATTTAGAGACGGATGAGCAACGAATCATATGGCGTGATACCAATGTCGAAGATGGCGACATAACTAACAAAGATGTTCGAATCTCCTCTATTCTTTCTGTAAAATGGGATTTAGACCTGCTTTATGATGATGATGGCGATGGTGATAGCGAGAATGATTGGATTATTCCAAATAGTGAAGGCGGAGTAAAAATCGCCTCGATATTCAATAAATCTGGTTATCAATTAGCTAGAATCCAAGTTTGTGATGGTTTAGGCATCTGTGTCAGTAAGGATTTCAGTATCGAAATAAAATCAGAGGTTAATGCAGATCCATCTTTTTCAGAATTCTCTATGGATGAATGGAAGGCATGGGCTGGAGAGGCGGGAAGCGATTCTTTGATGGTAATCCTCCTCCTCGTATCTGTATTAATTCTAGGATGGGCGGTAATGCGTACTCCTACTGATTTAGAGTCAGAAGCAGGTGAGGCTGCTGAAGTTTACGAGGTTGAGCATGTTGAAGTCAAAGGAGGGGTTTTGGGTATGGATCAGCATACGCCTCCTCCTGCTCCTGAAATACTTTCAAAGGAAAACCGGCGTAGCACATCAAGTGGTTACGTTAGGCCTTTACGACGACGGCCCTGATGAAAAGACCTTCAAGCCTTGACGTCTCATATCCGTATAGGGGGGCAGGCATGCGAGCAAAGTTGGTTTCAATTTTCGTCTTGGCTATGCTTTTGCCATTGATGCCCTCTGCTCTTGACCCTTTGCCAGCAGTAGAGGCTGCGAGCAATTGTAGCGGGGAGATTCCTTCCGTGCGTTGGAATGAGACCGTAAGTAGGGTTGCCATCACTCCTTCATCTTCCAATGATTGGTATTATGAGGACTGGGAGGGTGATAATCGTCGTAGAGGTGGTGACGATATGTCTTCACAGCCATTCGAAGATACGGTCATAATCGATGATACTGAGGAACCCGAAGAATCGTGGATGAAAAATAATAATTTCTGGACATTGGAACCTTTGCAGGAGAATATTAGAGCGACTATGGTTATTGGAAATAATAGTGTTGGCGCCTATGTGGTGAACCTTTCATCATCACACCGTAGCACGTTTTGTGTTACTTTACAGGGTTTAGATAATGGCAATTATTCAGCCGTTAAAGGCGATGTTTACCTGCTTACGTCGACAGAATGGGACCGTTATACAACAACTTATGGTCAATCGTTTAGCAACTATTATGACGAGATGGGTGCAACGAGTGACATACCTCCTGAATGGCGTAGTTTCAACATATTAGGATGGGACACATATAGGGATTCCCACTTGTATGAATCGATTGATGAAGTGACCTTTTCAGTATCACTCGATGGACCTGAGGTCCATTCGAATCTTTGGGGAGATTCGCAATGGGAGCAATTTTACGTTGTTGTTGATACATGGGATAACGATCATCAAAATGACGCTCCCTCCCCAGGTGTGGTCACAGTAGCCGATGTGACTATCATCGTAGAAGAGAGAGGCACTGTGTTGCCTAATTGGACGGTTTCTCTAACCTGCATGTCGACGATGATAGCAGTATTAATCACACCATTCGTGATGAATCGCAAATACATGGGTGCTGGTTTAGAGATAAATCAAACTGGTGATGCAGCGAAATTGATGCCTTCCTTAGAACAGGAAAAAAGCTAACTCAGCTAGATTAATACTCTAGCAGAGTCCACGCTTCTTTGAGGTCTCTAATATTTACTAGGCCCTTATCTGAAAGGCGGAATTCGTTTTGCATTGTTGCATAAACGAGGTTCTGGTTGAAGATCGGTGCATGAAGTCGGCCCCAATCGCCACCATTATTCAGGGACATAAGGCTGAATCCATGCCCACTGTCTTTTAGTTCTTCAGCAGCATTTACGATTTGCAGAGCATCACCGTGGTCACGAGATGTGCCACAAAACTTGACGATTTCTCCTTTGTCTTGATTTTCTGCGACTAGGTCAATGATGTCTTGCTGTGTTGGCATGCTATTGGTATCATGTTTACTAGCGATAATTTTGATTCCCTTGGCAGTAGCTTTTTCCATCAATGAAGACCTTGCATCATCTTCGATACTCAGTTCGAGGTCGATCCAAGAAACATCAGATTCGATAGCCGCTTCAAGAATGGCCAATCTTTGGGATTCTATTCCTGGATAGAATCCTCCTTCGGATACGGGTCTGACAGTGAATACCACAGGTAATGGCAATGCCTTCTTTAGTGCTTTAATCGATGCTTCAACCTCAACTTCCTCTACATCTTTCAAGGCCCATTCGTCCTCTGGTGGCAGTTTCTGAGGCTCTCCCTCTTCTTCTTCTGATATAGTGGGGTCGGGCTGAATCAAGTATAAGCGATCAAAGCGAACTTCGACCATATCAGCGCCAGCGAGGTTCGCTCTTGCAGACTCATCTGTGATGCTTTCAAGAGATGTGCCATCAAGCGACACGCAGATTTGGGGTCCGGACATGATTCGGGCGACTCGGATTGCTTCATTAACGATTACGGCCCATCTCCGATTAATCAAGTCGATGAGATGAGACATTTAACCGCCTAATTAGCACTTTTAACGCCCCTTTTCCAACATGTTCAATAACCCTGCCGAACCACCTCTAATCGAGGAGTGGGACGCGCCGGTTAAACAAACAACGGCGAGGCTACGAGTGGAGATTTCTGGCTGCCAACCAACTAGTTTTTTCAGGAATTATAGCCAAGTGCGTAAACATTTCACAATCACATATGGAGGTTACTTGATGTCAGATGATTATAGTGCAAGCAGTATCCAGGTCCTTGAGGGCTTGGAAGCAGTGCGCAAAAGGCCAGGAATGTACCTAGGAGATCCCCACGATGGCTCAGCATTACACCATTGCATATGGGAAACAGTTGATAATGCGGTCGACGAGCACCTCGCAGGATATAATGACAAAATAGATGTCATCGCGCACCTCGATGGCTCGGTAAGCGTCCGCGACTATGGGCGCGGTATCCCAGTGGGCATCCACGCCGACTTCGGAATCAGTGCTGCAGAAGTCATAATGACTAAATTGCACGCAGGCGGAAAGTTCGATAACGACTCCTACAAAGTGTCTGGTGGCCTCCACGGAGTTGGAGTTTCGGCGGTCAACGCAGTATCGGAATGGATGGTGATGACCATCTACCGGGATGGGAGGACATGGGAGCAAGCTTACTCAAAAGGAATCCCAGATGCTCCACTGGCCGACATCGGCCCGGCTGATGCCACGGGGACGATGATACGTTTCAAGCCTGATTTGACAATTTTCACGCACATCATTGATTTCGACCTCAGTATAATTGATACTAGGTTGAGAGAGACTGCGTTTTTGAATGCAGGTTTGTGTATTTCTATCGCCGATGAAAGGGAAGAAGAAATAGATACGATCGAACACCGCTATGATGGCGGTATTTCGGAGTTTGTTCGCAAATTGAACGAGCGAAGAAACCCCTTACACAACGAAGTAGTCCATATAAAAGGGTCTATCGAAATAGAATTGGGGACGGTTGAGGTAGAAGTGGCCTTACAATGGTCTGATGCCTACAATGAATCTGTATTGTGTTATACAAATATCATCCGCAATCATGACGGGGGCACTCATCTTTCTGGATTTAAAACATCGTTGACAAGAACCCTTAACCAATATGCACAAAACCGAAAATTACTCAAGAATGTCAATCAATTATCCGGCGAGGATATCCGCGAAGGAATTGCAGCCATCATAAGTATCAAACACCCCGATCCATCTTTTTCATCACAAACCAAAGACAAACTAGTCTCGAGTGAAGTGAAGGGTATTACCGAGAAAATAATCAATGAAAAACTCGGTGAATTCCTCGAGGAAAATCCATCTATTGCTAAGATAATCATCGAAAAAGCAGTCCTAGCTAGCACGGCTAGAGAAGCGGCGAGAAAAGCCCGCGACCTCACTCGAAGAAAGGGTGTACTAGAGGGCGGCGGTTTGCCCGGGAAATTGGCCGATTGTCAATCTCGTAAACCAGAGGAATGCGAGATCTATATTGTCGAAGGAGATTCTGCTGGAGGATCGGCAAAGACCGGAAGAGACCGTAGGACTCAGGCGATATTGCCACTTCGAGGTAAGATTCTAAATGTCGAAAGGCAGTTGAAGAATCAGGCTAAAGTGTTCCAGAACCAAGAGATTCAAACCATGATTAAGGCACTCGGCGCTGGCGTTGGCAATCCAATAATAGCCGAAGAAGGCGAAGATTCGCTAACCAGTGATTTCGCTGATATGTTCTTCAATGTCGAAAAACTCCGATATGGAAAAATCATCATCATGACTGACGCAGATATCGACGGCGCTCACATCAGGACTCTGATTTTGACGTTTATTTGGCGCTTCATGCGACCAGCAGTCGAGCACGGCAAGATTTTCATCGCGCAACCACCGCTTTACCAGGTAGCAAGAGGCCGTCAGACACGCTATGCTTTCAGCGATGCTGAGAGAGATATGCACATCGCTGAGTTAAAGGTAGGCCATGAGAACGCTAAGATCGGAATACAGCGTTACAAAGGTCTCGGAGAGATGAATCCCGAGCAATTATGGGAGACTACGATGGACCCCGAAACCAGAACCATGCTCAGAGTAACCGCCGAAGATTTCACCGATGCCGGCGGAGATTCTCAGATATTCTCAACCCTGATGGGTGATGATGTCCCCGAACGCAGGGCTTTCATCGAGAAGTACGCACAGGAGGTGACCAACCTTGACGTCTGATGATAATGAACCACAAGCAAATCCGACCGATACTCAAATCCGTCACTCGATTAGTGATGAGATGAAGAGCAGTTACATCAATTATGCAATGTCAGTCATTATCGGCAGAGCACTTCCCGACGCACGAGATGGGCTAAAGCCGGTACACCGCCGTATTCTTTTCGGAATGCACGAAGGTGGTCATACTTCCGAGCGTAAATATTCCAAATCTGCGAGGTCTGTCGGTGAGGTGATGGGTAAGTATCACCCCCATGGTGATCAATCAATCTATGATACGATGGTTAGAATGGCCCAGGATTTCTCATTGCGTTATCCCTTGATAGATGGGCAGGGTAATTTTGGTTCCATAGACGGCGACCCACCTGCAGCTATGCGTTATACCGAATCTCGTCTCGACAAGATTGCTAAACATATGCTCGAGGATATCGATAAGAAAACTGTAGATTTCCAGCCCAATTTCGATGACTCAGAGAGTGAGCCGACCGTATTACCTGCTCGTCTTCCAAACCTTCTACTAAACGGGAGCGACGGAATAGCAGTAGGGATGGCAACTAAAATCCCTCCCCACAACCTTACAGAGGTTGCATCGGCAGTCAAATTGCATGTTGAGAGGATGATAGAAGAAGGAAGCGATGCAATCGACGCCAAAAAGGCACCATCGATTGCTGTTTCAGAATACATGGAACACATCTCAGGTCCTGATTTCCCAACAGGGGCAAGCATTCACGGTATTGAGGGCATCATCGACATGTATACTACCGGGCATGGCAAATTCCACGTTCGCTCAAGATGCGAAGTAGTAGATGATGAGAAGGGCAAGAGGATTATCATAACTGAAATTCCTTATCAAGTGAAGAAGGGTATGATGCTAGAGAGTATCGCAGAGTTGGTTACCAAGGAAGTAGTCAAAGGAATTAGAGATATTCGCGATGAGTCTTCGAAAGAAGGAATTAGAGTGGTAATCGAGGTTAAGCAAAACGCTGACCCCCATGCTGTGCTAAACCAACTTTACAAATCGAGCCGGTTACAAGAATCATATTCGGCTAATATGATGGGTATTATTGATAGACAGCCAGTATTGCTGACTCTTTCTACAATGCTGCACACCTATGTATGCCACCGTGAATCAGTTATCGAGAGACGCACTCAATTCGAGATGAGCAAAGCCCAGAAGCGCGCTCACATCTTAGAGGGTTTAGTAAAAGCACAAGACCGTATTGATGATGTAATCAAGGCTGGTCGAGGTTCGGCTAGCCGTGAGCAATTCGAGATGATTCTTCGCGGTGAAGAGTCATTCAAAGGTATTGAAGACTTTGACTTCTCCGCCGAGCAGGCAAAGGCTATTGCTGAGAGAAGGTTGTATCAACTCTCCAGAATCGACGTAAGAAAAGTACAGGATGAATACGATACACTGCAAATCCTAATCGGCGATTTGAGGTCGATATTAGAAAGTAGGGAAAAGCGTTTGAATATTCTTCTTGAAGAATTGGCTACTATGGTCGAACGTCATGGTGATGACCGCCGTAGTATCATTGACGCAATGCCTCTATCCATGGATAGAGAAGATCTTGTCGAAGAGAGGGCTGTAGTGATCACTCTATCAGAGGACAATTACATCCGTCACATCCCAGTGGAGGCTTTCCGTATCCAGAATAGAGGTGGAAAAGGCCTCAAAGGCGTCACTACAAAGGCAGAGGATACCCCTCAGAAAATAATTACTTGCTTCTCTAAAGACCGGTTGCTAATATTCACCGACCAAGGAAGGGTCTACGGACTCAAGGCATGGGAGACGCCATTGGCTAGTCGCCATGCGCGCGGCACCCACATTCGCAACTTGCTCGAAGGCCTCCGTGAGGATGAGAGTATAGTCACTATTCTACCAATAAGCAAGGACTTGGTTGAAGCCAAAGAAAATCATGATGATCAAGAATGTATTTGTGAGCTTTGCTCACCTTGGGCAGGCCATTATCTTGTGTTCTCCACCAGTCAAGGAAGGATAAAGAGGACTGAGTTGGAAGCCTATAGAAGGATAAACAGGAACGGTAAGTTCGCTTTGAAATTCGCTAACGAAACCGACACATTAGTTGCTGTTAAATCTGGAACTCAAGATGATCATGTGGTACTTGTTTCCAAGTTTGGTAAGGCATGTCGATTCAAGCCAGCCGAGACTAAAACTCGTATTGATTCCGAAAGCGGTGAGGAACATGTCACCACTACCGTCAAATTGCAGGGTAGAGTGTCTCAGGGTGTAAAAGGAATCAAATTAGCTAAGGGTGACTCGGTAGCAGGTATGATAGTAACCTCTAATGTAGAGACTTCGATATTGACTATCACTCGCTATGGAATGGCTAAACGCTCGGTATTAGGTACCGGTGACATGGTCGATCTGGTCGATGAAGAAGGATTACCTATTCTCGGTGCTGAAGGTGAGCCAAAGCAAGATCGTGATGGTTATCGTAAGACTAACCGTGGTGCTGGTGGCGTAAAAACCATGAATATCAACACCGGTAATGGTGATTGTATCGTATGTGTCAAACAAGTACCTGACCTCGAAGATCAATTATTCATGCTTACTGGTAAGGGAATGATGATTAGACTTGTCGCAGGTCAAACCAAAGCTACTAGCGGTAAGTCAACTAAGGGAACTAGGATAATGGAACTTAGAAATAAGGACCGTAGTGGATTTGTCGATGAGATTATCTCCGCTGCCCGTTTACCTGCGGATTTAGTTGAGTCAAACCAAGAAACCGTTGAAATTACTGAAAATACTGAAAACGGCGAAGGCGCATCATCTGAAGAAGAGTGAGTAGAAAAATCCGACGGGTTCAAACCGTTGAGGCTATTCTCCTCCCATGGGCCGCACAGCCTTTAGGTGAGTTATCGATGAATGAAAATGACTTGATATTCGATTGGAATGTAGTTGATTATGATTTTTCACGGGATGCCAAAAACCATCCTCATGGCGTTTGGTTCGATGATGAAACCCTTCGTGACGGATTACAAAGCCCAAGTGCGCGTAATCCTACCATCCCTGAAAAAATAGAATTACTCTCTTACATGGAGAGATTGGGTATGCAAAAAGTAGACCTTGGACTACCAGGAGCAGGACCATTCCATCTTGAGCACATCGAAGCATTGCTTGGTCACATCAAAGAGAATGATTATTCGATTCGTCCAGGATGTGCGGTTAGAACCTTAATGGGTGACATTGAACCTTTGGTTGATTTACAAGCCAAATACGAGATGGAGATTCAAGCGAGTGCATTTCTTGGCACTAGCCCAATCCGCCAATTTGCAGAGGGTTGGACAATGGATAAACTGCTTTCAACTATGGAAAAGGCAGTATCATATGCGGTTGACAATGATGTACCAGTGATGTTTGTCACCGAAGATACAACGCGTTCAAAACCTGAGGATATCAAGAAGATTTACCATCGCGCTATGGAATTAGGAGTACGCAGGCTCTGTATTTGCGATACCTGTGGCCATGTGACACCAAATGGCGTCAAGAAATTACTTTCATTTATCGATGAAGAAGTCATTAAAGACGGTGGCTACCAGAGGCGAGAGATAGAGGTTAATTGGCACGGGCATCAGGACAGAGGTCTAGGTGTGGCCAACAATATCGCAGCGGTAGAAGCTGGTGCCGATGTGATTCACGGTACTGCATTAGGTATCGGTGAGAGGGCAGGCAATGCACCATTGGATCAAACTTTAGTTAACTTTTCACTTATGGGAATTATTAACAATGATTTAACCTTACTCGATGAATATATGAAAAAGGCCAATGAATACATTGAGGTACCTCTTCCACGTAATTATCCAGTCTTTGGGAAAGACGCCTTTGAAACCGGAACTGGAGTTCATGCTAGTGCGGTCATCAAAGCGATGAAGAAAGGTGATCATTGGCTTGCAGATAGAGTTTATTCTGGCGTCCCTGCCGGTGAATTCGGATTGCAACAAAAGATTCGCATCGGTCATATGTCTGGTCGCTCGAATATTGTCTGGTGGTTAGAGAACCGAGGTATTGAAGCAAGCGATGACCTAGTTTCTCATATTTTTGATGTTGCTAAAAGTCAACGCCGTCTGATGGAAGACTCCGAGTTAGAGGCTGTAATCGCCTCTTTTTCAAGTTGAAAACCAGCGTTTCAGACTGCACTTTTCTGAGGTGAGGTCTCTCCGACATCTTCATCATCGTCATTGTCGGCAGCAGTTTCAATATTCCACTCAGCGTCAACACCACCAACAGACCATTCTCCTCCGACTTCGACTTCTTCGACCTCATCATCTTCGCGCCAAATCGGTTCGCCTAAGCTACCACTGACGATTAACGTCCCATCGGTGGCGATTTGGGTTTTTATCAATTCAATGTGCTTGGAAACAGGGAGGAAATGTGCGACTGGAGTTCCTGCGGTTACGAATGGATTGGTCGCAGTACAAATCATTAAACCATCTTCAGGAGCGACGATATCGACAAGAAGTCCAGGGCTATTTGGGTCGGAAATAGTTGCTAATACGTCTCCACGCTCAACGATGCTACCCGGTTTGACAAACATATCTAACAACCCCCCTTCTCCTGCTCTCAACCATTTCGATCCACCGGCATTCAATCGGAATTTAGGCCGATGTGGGTTTCCTGGAATTACTTTCAATTTTCTTAGAACATTCATGCAACCGTGCACTGCAACACCAACGGCTTGCTGGTCGAGTAGATCAGCGCCGCCACCTTCGTATGTTATCGAAGCGATGTCGTTAGCATTGGCCTTTTGTCGCAAACTACCCTTTGGAGGTCTACTGTCGAGAATCAATTCAATTCCGAACGCCTTGGCCAATAGATTGGATTCAGGATGTGAGAGATCAGCCCTTATCTGTGGCATATTTGAGCGACCTTTAGCCGCAGAGTGCATATCGATTATCACATCGCTACTCTTGATCAGATTATGCCATAATTGACTGGCAACACGACTTGTAGTACTACCCTTAGATCTTCCCGGAAAATTCCGATTCAAATCTCTGCCATCAGGGAAGTAACGTGACTTTTCTCGATATCCCGGCAGATTGACTACGGGGACGATACGAATAGTACCTGCGACGGTATTGGGGTTTAGGGAACCCTCTGGACCAGTGAACTTTGGTGACAAAAGATTGGTACAAGCACTTGTCCCGGTTAGTTCATCACCGTGAATCGCTCCGAGAATTGTGACGACAGGTCCCGGTCTTTTACCATGAATTATAGTCACTGAAATTGGCCATTTATCGCCAAGAGAGACATTGAGTAAGGGCATTTCTACGGTTCGTAATTGACCTGGTTTGATGATTTTACGGCAAAAGCGAATTTGCTTCCACTCATTTTCTCTGTCCCAGTCAGAACGAGTTTCGGTTTCATGATCTTCAAGGGCTTTTTTGATGGCTATTCTACGGTCACGTGGCAATTCATGGGCAATGCGCACGGTCCGTTTCTTCTTGGCCACAGCCCTGCCATCATTCAGTATGCAATCAAGGTGATGGCGGCATGATGATGCACTACCTTACAATCCAAAGGCCATGGCAGATGGTGTACAAAGACAATTTGCAGCAACATCGATTTGTTTTGGCTGCGGTCCAGCTAACGAGAAAGGTTTGCAAATCGACTCCTATCGTATTGAAAACGGTTTAGAGTTACGTTATACTCCTGAACAAGAACATCAGGCATTCCCTGGAATGGTAAATGGAGGTATAATCGGTACTCTTCTTGATTGTCATGGCAATTGGACTGCAGCTGTTGCATTAATGGACAAGGATGGTGCAGTTGAACCACCTTGTACTGTCACTGCCTCTTATGAGATAAAATTACGTCGACCCACACCGCACGGTTGTGAACTACACATTACCTCCCAAGTTGAATCTCTGAGTGATGATCGAGCAGAGATATCGATGTTGCTGATGGCAGAAGGGAAGCTTTGCGCCACTGGTAAAGGCCTTTTTGTAGCGGTAAAAGAAGGTCATCCTGCCTATCACCGTTGGTCGTGAGGCCGTGGTAAAAGCAAACCAAACTCAAAGTCGAGGGCTTGAAGACATCAGGAACATTGTTTTTGAAGTGATGGCAACATTGGATATATGGAGTTCAAGCGAATTAGCAGAACTGAAGCCAATCACGCTCGGAGTGCTGCGAAGTAATGCTACACGGCGGCATGGAGTTACTAGATGGAAGCTAGGCAGTAGCCCTCCTTTAGTTTCTAAAAAGGTAGACACTATCGATTTACACCCACAATTGCTAACCGAAAAATGGTTGGCATATGGTGCTAAAGTATTGTTTCATGAGTATTTGCACGCTTTGGGAAATATCAAACACGATTCAGCTTTCTACAGTTTAGAATCACTTTGGCCAAGTAAAGAGGCCAAAGAGATGGGCCGTTCATTTACCACAGAAATGTCTGAAAATCGTGCACAGTGGATTTGGCGTTGTGCGAAGTGTAGCGTTTCACATTATCGTCAAAGGCGGAGCAATGGTCGTTACCAATGTCGAAAATGTGGCAAAGTATTGCAAGATGTAACCAATACTACGTAGGACTCATCAATGATGGCTAAAGTCACGAGTCATGCGTCTGCAGACCATGGTAGTACTTTCACTACTATTGTTGGTCTTTGATGTGGCAGGAGCATCCCTTTCTGAAGCAGATGATGAACAGAGATTACTCTTCTCTTGCTTCGATGATGATGAATGTAGCCTTACTCCAGTTCCAACCGGTGAGGAAATGATTACTGGAACAGTTACGCAAGCATCCCCCGTTACTCCACAGACCGTGATTTTAGAATTCTTGATGATGGCACCTCAAGAACAAGTGGTTTTACTTCCTGAGAATTATGAAATACTGGAAATAGATTTGAAAATGGTGTCGAACGCAGGCGGAGAATGGCGTCCTGAACTAGATGCTACCATTATTATCGGTAATACGAATACATTGGTTTCCTTTGAGGGGTCACAAACCCCATCTCCAAGTGTAGAACCGTATCGGGTTGAAGATGGTGCCTTAAATTTAGGTGATCAAAGAATATTATGGCCTGGAGATGATGTTAGAATCATCCTAGAATTAACTATTGAGTCGCCCGGTGATTGGGAGATAAGATTACGCGGTTCAACCTTTTTTGAGCTGGATATTGCTTGGTCAGAAGATATGAATTCACGTAACGTCGACGAACCCTCGAGTTACGCAGCACCAGTTGAAAGCTTTCTGTCAGATTTCCATGAAGGCGCTCTATTGGAAAATGATCGTGATTGTTGGAAATTTGAAGTAGATGACCATGAGATTATGAGTATTATCATCGACTGGGATGAAGTTCCAACCGAAATAGCGCAAAAACATAACCAATTTGATCTTTATATGGCAGATGGGAAACAAGCCCGTTCACCAGATGTAATTACAGAATCTGAGGATAGCGTAGTGCGGGTGAAAATGCAATGGCGGGATTTGCCATTGGGTTCTTACACTTTTTGCTTAGCTGGGGAAAGTGGCTCTTTTCAGCCATATTCTTGGATTGGACAATTGTCCTATGAAGTCCTTGGATCGACCGATCCTGGTGGTTTTGATGGTGATGTAATGTATCCTGCTGGAGCAGTTCTCATCGGTGATATATCTCAAAGCGAGGAAATATCTTCATCTGGGCACTCAATATTGCTGCTATTAGCGATATTGCTGCTTTTGGGATTAGTGATTGAATTACGTCATCAAACGACATCGATGGGTCTAAGATTGGGACTATTTGTTCCAGGGATTTTATTAATAATTCTTGGCGGCATCCTCCAACCACTTTGGTCTATAGCAGGTGAAGTCCAACAAGACGATGAATCTACACTCGATGATTTGATATCTGCTAGGTTACAACAATTATGGGATGTCTCTCACCCAGATACTCCTGAATCGACCTATGCTGTGCACTCAGGCTCTACGTGGGGGATAATGGATGGTGGAACTCTACGCTTGCGGATGGAAGTTGATGCTGCCTATCCACTAGAAGATGGGCGCTGGCAATTGCATTCAACCGAATTTGATGGTTTAGATCTAGAACAAATTATATTTTCTGCTGCTAGGGATAATGGCGCTAGTACGACTGCAGACGGTTTGCTTGACGAACATACTGTAAACTTCATCTTATTAGCCGGAAGGGCCATCGTTCTCGATTTGATAATGCTTGAATCGTTGCTCATCGTGGATAAAGTACCAGATTCATCTGTTGTTCACCTAGATCTTGATATGGTGAAAACCAAAGCAGCAGGTCCTAGCACTGCTCCAATTTGGGCAACACGTCCTAGCGATATCTCTGAGTCTGATTGGACTGGATTCCAACAAGCTCTATATCCCTTGAAAAGAGTGTTTTCTCTTTGTGATTGTACTTTGGATGTTTTGCAAACCGATATACAATTCAGCGACCCGCCGAATTCTTTTGAAACGCCTTCTTCATCTGGAGTAAAGCCAGTCAACGGCTTGGTTGAATCATTTCGCGTAATATTCATCTTTGGTGTAATAGCAAGTATTGCTGCCATTACATTAGAGAGGCTAAGGCGAAGAACCGCACGTAACCTATTCCAAGAGATTGTTATCTCTAAATGGAATTGATTATCATTCCTCTTCTGAAAGTAATTCTTCGAGGAGTTTCTTATCCTCTTCGTCGAGAACACCGTCAGAGAGAGCATCGTGTAACTTCTTTACACCCTCTTTGTCGATTCCAGCATTCTTTGCTGCCTTCTCTAGCATAACTGCTTCAGTATCTGTTACGTGACCATCATCTAATGCCGACTTAATCGCTGCATTGAGAGCCATCTCTGCCCCTGCTTGGTCACTGATTCCAAGTGCTCTTTGGAAAGTCTTGAGTTCATCTAGTTCTTCGTCGGTAATAACGCCATCAGAGAAAGCCTTCTCATATTCTGTGAGGAGGAAATCTTGGTATGCTTCAGGGTGAAGTAGAACATCGCGGATAAGTCCGTGGTCGACACTACCTTGCTTCTTACCCAGTTCAAGCATTACTATTGACTTACGGACTTCTTTGACCGCCATATCCTTCAGTCCGTGGCCAGCCCATGCTGCACCAGCACAAACCACGGCCGCAGCGAACCATCGCATCACATCTTGATCTACTAAATCACCAGGTGATATCAGTTGGAAAATACCTATTACAGCCATTGCTGAACCACAAATAACCTCGAACCAATCGTTCAAATCAGGTTCATCTTCGAATACCGAGAGTCGGTCATCAACAGCAGATGGTTCATCGCCCATGAGGTTGTTACAGTGGTGTTGACTCCTTGAGCATGTCGATTGATTCCAATTGAGATTTTGACAATCCATGCGTTGACCTTTTGGACTGTTGACTGTCGTGGTATTCCATGGATGGCCCAGAACGTAGTATTTCTGCGCTGAACCTACCTCCACACGTGGGAGAATTCGTGGCTAAATCATGGGGGATAAAAGAACTATACCCCCCTCAGGCCAAAGCTCTAGATTCGATTTTATCAGGAAAAAACACCATGGTCTGCATTCCCACGGCCAGTGGCAAGAGTTTGGTCGCATTTCTAGGGATTATGAAACGTCTATTGGTTACCGATAAAGGAAGCAGAGCGGTTTATATCGTGCCACTAAAGGCTTTAGCCTCAGAGAAATATGATGATCTCTCACAATTAGCAGACGCAGTTGGTCTTACAGTTGGTCTTGGGACAGGCGATGCTACAGGGGAGTCTCGCAATGTCGGTAATGCCGATATAATCGTCTGTACCTCAGAAAAACTCGATTCATTAATGCGTAATAGGCCAGATATCGTTGCCGATGTATCTGTAATCGTCGCCGATGAATTCCATTTACTCAACGATACTAGTCGGGGACCGACTTTAGAGATTAATCTGACGCGCCTCAAATCTATAAGGCCTCTTGCTCAGTTGATTGCTCTCTCTGCTACAGTGGGTAATGGCGAGGAATTGGCTAAATGGCTCGATGCGGATTTGATAGTTTCATCATGGCGCCCGGTTAGTTTAGAGTATTCGACACTGGCTGAATTGGATTTAGAACCGAGAGCAATACAACAGAGCGCTCTGATAACCGACTCGTCAGCATTGTCTGCTCCGCGTAAATTATCTGGTCCAAAAAGCATGCCCACTTGGGCAGCGCTCAAAGATGTCGATGAACAGGGCGGCCAGTTATTGGTATTCGTTTCCACTCGTAAGAGTGCACAATCAGAAGCGAGGAAATTGGCAGAACGTATGATTAAGCATCTCACAGATGAGAGGAAGACGAACTTACAAGAATTATCAGATAAATTATCCCGTTCCTCATCATCAGTAATGGGTGATATTCTGGCTAAAGCGGTATTGGGTGGTGTCGCTTTCCATCACGCTGGATTAACCACCACACAGCGCAAGGTAATCGAGTCATCATTCAAGAGCGGAGATCTCGCTGGATTGGTGGCAACACCAACATTGGCAGCGGGGGTAAACCTACCCGCTAGAAGGGTCTTGGTTAGGGATATCAAGAGGTATCAAGATGGATTTAACCGTTTGATATCGGTAATGGAAGTTAGGCAGATGCTTGGCAGAGCAGGTCGTCCCGGATATGATGATCAAGGTCAAGCCTGGATTCTATCACGTGGTGCAGATCGCCTCGAAACCGCTGACAATATCGCTGAAAGATATATCCATGGTGATGTCGAAAATGTAGTTTCAAAACTATCAGCCGAACCAGCATTGCGTTTCCATCTTCTTTCCATGATAGCTACTGGTGGTCTTCGCTCAAGACATGAGATTGGGGAGTTCTTTTCTTCGACCTTTCTCGGAATGACCTATCCGTCGGTTGGATTGTCGGAAATCATCGATAAAAACCTATCTTGGCTTGTCGAGGAACGGTTCATCAGAGGCACTGGTGTTGACGAAGATTTGGTTGATTCACTCCCTGATCTAACAGAAAATTGGTCTGATGATATGCCTATTTGGGCCGACGTTGCCTCTTCTGCAACTGGGATTAATTTAGTTGAGAACTCGAGTTCACCGGTTACTTTTGGCTTTACAAAAGCCAGCAGTCGTCCGGTCGGAAACCATTATTCCGAGCATCATCGGATTCTAGCATCTACTTACGAAGCAACTCAAATGGGGAAAATGGTTGCTCAATTATACTTGGACCCTCTTTCTGCGGCAATCCTTCTCAAAGGCTTACGTCGTTCGATTCGTAGAAAAGTGAGAGGCCATGCCCCAGTAAGTGAATTTGGTTTGGTGCATCTCGCTGCTGCAACCCCCGATTTCCCTTCCTTTTGGGCAAAAGCCTCGGATATGGTGCAGGGTAGTGATCTAAGGCTCAAGGCAGCATTGATGACAGAAGAGATTCTCCACGACACGGTTCTTGAAGAAGGGCATTTGGGCTTGGTGAAGAGTGCTTGGTGTATTGAGAAATGGTATGAAGAATGTGAGTTGCGAGATATAGAGAAGTTGATTGGAGTTACTCCGGGAGATGTTCACCACCGCGTAGAATTACTCAGATGGCTTATGTACGCAGCACGTGAGTTACTGCTTACTGATGATGTTTTTGCTGATCAACACGATGAAACAGTTCAGGAGTTAGCAAAATTCCTAGACAAATTACGGCTACGAATATCTGCTGGCTGTCGCGAAGATCTACTCGATTTAGTGGCTGTAAAAGGTATAGGGCGAGCTCGGGCGCGAACCTTGGCCGGCTTTGGAGTTAGAAGTCCAAAGGAGTTACTAGAATTGGGTTCCACGGATTTATCGCGTCTGAAATCATTACGTGGGTGGGGGCCGAAATTGGTCGATAACCTTCTGTTGCAAATAACAAAACTATCATCAGCAAAATCAGTGATCACGTATAATGAGTCAGATGATGAACCCCTGCCCGGCGAGCGTCAGGATTGATGAACTGACGCTGCTTCGCCTTTGATATGAGCATCACTCAATTCCCCTGTGTTCGGGTTAAATTTCCACAAGAGATTGCCAATCAGCGGGAATTGGTCACAGAATGGATAGCGCAGCGTCCTGATGAATACTGGGTGCTTATTTCACAATCTGCATTGGCCAGTGAGACTCATGCTTGGGCGGCATGGGATGTATTGCTGCGTGGTAAAGAGCGAGATGAAATGCTAAGTCAATCGGTAGATGGAGAATATTTACGTTTGTTATCTGGAACCAGTCATGTATCGTATGGCTTTTCACGTGCCGGTGTTTCAAAGGGTGATAGTGAAGCATGGCTAGCTCATCTTGGTGGTGATGAGAACTCAAATTTCACAGCAGTTGCCCAAAAAATGAATCTCGAAATTCTAGCCACGAGACCAGTTCCCGAATTGGTCGATGAACGAATGCTGGGGATAGAAACCGGTCGGGGCGAAGCGGTTTGTATCGGCCATCTCCATCTTGGTCAATTCGAGTGAGAATACACAAGGGTTGAAAACCCGCCTAGATAACCGCCTTGCATGGTCATTGCTACCCGTGCCCAAGAAGGCCCTAGTCAGGGCAGAATGCATTTACTAGATCGAGATAAAATCCAACCTGCTCTTGACTTAGCATTAGCCGAAGGTGCACAATATGCTGAATTGCGTTTGGTTTGTGAAACTACTAATTCAGCCAGTCTTCGTGATGGAAAATTGCACAGCGCTATTCCTGGTCAAGAAGTAGGTGCAACCTTACGTATTCTCGCTGACGGTGCATGGGGAGTACATTCAACCACTGACATAGCATCAATACCCAGTCAGATAGAATCGACGGTTCGTTTAGCCAAGGCCGTAGCATTGCGTCGCAATAGAGCAGACGTAGGAGTTAGTTTGGCAGAGGTTCCTATCATCCAAGACGAATTACACTGGAATGCCCCTAAGGATGTCCGTGAAATAGACCTTGAAACCCGTCTGGAGATGATGGGTCAGGTTCACGCAGAAGCAGACGATGATGAGAGAATTATCTCGGTTCGCTGTGGTTGGTCAGATGAACATCTTCACCACGAGTTACTAACTAGCGAAGGGATGGATAGGACTTGGTCATTTCAGCGAATAATGACCAATACCATGGTTACAGCCAGAGATGGAGATGATGTAGTCTCTTACCGTTCCCGTACCGGTGGTGAAGGTGGACTGGAATTAATCGAAGCCACCGATTTAGGTAATATGGGTCGAACTTGCAGGGAATCAGCCATACGTTTACTCAGTGCAGAAAGGGCACCTTCTGGTAAGATGACCTTGGTTGCCGACAGAGATTTGACTGGAGTATACATTCACGAGGCATTAGGTCACCCATGTGAAGCAGACCTAGTCGCTGCCGGAGATTCTTGTTTAGAGGGTAAATTGGGTGAGAAGATAGGTTCAGATATTGTTACTGTAATCGATGATCCGATGATTAGAGGTGGCTATGGAGCCTACCCCATCGATGATGAAGGAGTAGATACTAGAACTAAATCATTAATCGAAAATGGTGTACTCACCGATTATCTCAACCATCGTGAAACCGCACACAAATTCGATCTGATACCAAATGGTGCAGCAAGGGCTCAAGATGGACTTCACCACCCGTTAGTTCGGATGTCTAATACTATGATTATGGGTGGCAATCATCGTGATTTGGATGAATTAATTGAAGATATAGATCACGGGGTATTTGCTTGTGGTTCGCGCGGAGGACAGGTTGATACTGGCCGCGGTTCGTTCCAATTCGCAGCACAGGAAGCCTGGTTAATAGAAAACGGTGAACTCACAAATCCACTAAAGGATGTCAGTGTAAGTGGGATGACTCTACAAATCCTCAAACAAGTCGATGGCTTAACTCGTGATGCTGCACTCGCAGCTCCAGGTTTTTGTGGTAAAGGGCAAACTGTGCCAGTAGGCGACGGTGGTCCATTGATGCGAATCAAAGAGGCACTGGTGGGCTGAAATTGTTACCAGATGATGCATTGGAACGCTTAATGGAGTCTGCGAGAGCGGTCGCTAAGGTCTGTGAAAGCAATTCTCTTCAGCAATGGGAGGTTGTCGGTGAGCAAGACTATGGCCACTCAATCGATTTAGAAGCCGGAAAGATCTCTCTTGCCGCAGGCGGCGGCTCTGGAGGATTGGGCTTGAGAGTGGTCGAAGATGGCCGCTATGGCTATGCTCATCTGGCAGATGCAAGCGGCGCACAAAGAGCAGTCCAAGATGCACTCTCTATCGCCCGTAAGTCACCTTCTATAGCAGGTTTCGAGTTACCGGTCGACTCTGGTTCGGCTGCAACTTCAGGTTTGATAGACCGACGAATAATCGATATGAGTAGCGATGATATTCTTGAGCAAGCAGATGAAATTCTAAGTTCAGTCACAGCTCTTGATTCACGGGCTGTTGTCACTGGTGGCGGTATTGGTGCTGGCGCTGGAGCAGAGGTAATTATCAACAGCAATGGCATTGAGGATGGAGGAATACATACCTCGCATGGTTTTGGCATCCAGGTCGGTATCGATGAGGATGATCATTTGACCAGTGCATACGAAGGTTCATCCTCTCGCAGTCAATTGAGTGATGTCGAACAAGTGATAGAGAGAGCGGTTTATTGGGCACAAATCACTCGAAATACCATCGATAGTGGAGAGGTGAGTGATTGTCCAGTATTGATGACAGCACAAGGTTTCTCACCACTATTTTCTATGGTTGTCCCCACCGCTTTAATGGGTGAAAGAATCGCCCAGGGCGAATCTTTCTGGTCTAAACGCATGGGCGAGAAGGTCATTGCAGATCATCTCACTATTATCGATGATAGAATAATGGAAGGAGGAATGTCCTCTTCTTCACGCGATGGTGAGGGGGTGCTTACAAAACGTCAAACCTTAGTTGATAGCGGACGTTTACAGTCCTCGCTCTGGTCGACCAGAGATGCTTGCCGAATGGTTGCAGAAGGTAAGGTTGAGCATGCGCAGACGACCGGTTCTGCATCACGTGGTGGTTACCAATCTCCACCGGGGACTGGCTGTGGTAACCTCTTATTGCAAAGTTCACAAAAATCTCATTCTCGTGATTCATTGATCGAGGAGATGGATGAAGGATATATCGTACACAGCGTAATGGGCGCACATACCGCCAATCCTACCAGTGGCGATTTTTCGGTTACGACTTCTATGGTTCTTCGAGTTGAAGAAGGAGAAATAATCGGTTCTCTCAAACAAGCTGGTCTAAGCGGTAATATCGGAAAGGCATTGGCAGGTGATTTGATGCTCGGCGACAAAATTCGTAGCAACGGCTCCTATTCGAGTGGATCGATGTATTTGCCTGATGTATTGCTCAAGCAAGGACTGCGGATAAATCCCGCTTGATTTCCCAAGTTTGGCATGGGTATACTTCATGAACCGTCGTGCAAACCGTCTGGGTCCACGGAGGTCAAAGGTAGTGTATTGTCTAACCCAACCAACACGAGAGCCCGATGCCTTGCCATTGCGCAAGCTTCGAAGAAGAAGGATTGTGCAGAGGTGTCATTC
>Ga0209709_10000305_pt1 | contig 47004 bp, 49 predicted proteins | sample ArcticOcean_MG_C_2_FD_187435 | JGI IMG/M metagenome (GOLD analysis project Ga0209709, IMG submission 187435) | Marine microbial communities from western Arctic Ocean - ArcticOcean_MG_CB4_136 (SPAdes) (version 2) | ecosystem: Environmental > Aquatic > Marine > Oceanic | place: Arctic Ocean... | reverse complement strand
CAAAACTAGTTCTTCCTATAGAGCCGTGGTAGACCACCACGTTGATAGGCTGGATGTGGAAGCGCAGTAATGCGTGTAGCTGACCAGTACTAATAGCTCAATTGGCTTGATTTATGCACTGAAAAAAATTTTTAAGTGATTATAAAGATAATTGATATACTGTAGTTTTTTACTATTTTGATACTTATGATAAGAATTATTTAAAATAACTGAAATCATAGAATTAAAAAATATAATAAAACTCTTAACATTAAAAAAATAGATAATAATTTTAATTATAATAGTGGATCAAATACCAAGTTTTTATATATAAAAGAATTGGCAAAGCTAGTTGATCAGTTAGATTAAGTATTTAATCGATGCTAAATAATCTGAAAAAAAAAATCGTAGTTGGTACAGTTCAATTTGGTCAAAGTTATGGGGTTACTAATTTTTCTAAAAAACCAACTTTAAATCAAATATACAAAATTTTATCTTTAGCTTATGAAAATAATCTTAATAAATTCGATACAGCCCCAGGATATAATACCGAAAAAATACTTGGAAATTTTATTAAAGTGCATGGATTAGAGAAAAAAGTTAATATTTTTACAAAAATTCCTACCATAAGAGGAAAAAATATAGAAGATCATGTGAGAATTTCGATAGAGAAGTCAATGAAAAATATTAATTCTAATATTGATACTTTATTTTTTCATGATGCATCAGATAGTTTTAAACTTATGAATAAAGCTGAATTTATAAAAAAAATAAAAAAAGACTATATGATAAAAAATATAGGTTTTTCCATATATAATAAGAAAGAAATAAAAAGTGTAAATAAAATAAAATTTAAATTTTCATTTCAGTATCCTTTAAGTATAGCAAATAATGAATTTGAAAAAATTAATTTTGGTAAAGGAAAAAATTTTGCAAGATCTATATTTTTGCAGGGATTATTACTTAATGAACAGAGTAAAAAAGAAATACCAAAATCGTTAAAAGAATCTGTTAATTTATTCCATAATAGCTTAAAGATGATAAATCAAGAGTCTTTAGAATTGTGCATGTCATACGTTGCAAATAATAGAAATGTAGATTATTTTTTAATAGGAATAGATAATATTAATCAATTAAATAAAATATTACTTTCCAAACCTGTTAAAAAAAAAAAAATTAAATTAATTAAAAACTTGAATTTGCTATTTAAGAAAAAAGATATTGACCCAAGAAAGTGGTAAAAATGATTATAGGAAAATATAGTAGAACTGGTCAAAGACTCTATAAGAAAGCAAAAAGTATAATTCTTGGTGGCAACATGCTACTTTCAAAAAGACCTGAGATGTTTCTGCCCGATCTATGGCCATCATATTTTTCTAAATCAAAAAATATTGACGTCTGGGATTTAGATAGAAATAGGTATATAGATTTTATTTTTGCAGTAGGTCAGAGTACTCTTGGATATTCGAATTCTATTATTGATAAAAAAATTTCAAAATCTATAAAAAAGGGAAATATGACAACTTTTAATTGCCCCGAAGAAGTTGAATTGTCAAAAAAATTAATTGAATTACATCCATGGGCAAAAATGTGTAAATTTGCAAGAAGTGGAGGTGAGGCAAATGCTATAGCAATAAGAATAGCTAGGGCAGCATCCAAAAAAGATGGTGTGGCAATATGTGGTTATCACGGCTGGCATGATTGGTATCTTTCTGTAAACCTAAGAGGAAAAAATAAACTTTCTCAACATTTGCTATCTGGGCTTTATCCTGACGGTGTTCCAAAAAATTTAAGAAATACCGTTTACCCATTCAAATATGGAAATATTAATGAATTAAAAAAGATTATTAAAAATAAAGATATTGGTGTGATTAAAATGGAAGTAGCTAGAAATTCTCTTCCAGATATTAGTTTTTTAAAAGAAGTGAGAAAATTAGCCAATAAAAATAAGATAGTGCTAGTCTTTGATGAGTGCACCTCAGGATTTAGAAGAAATTTAGGAGGCATGCATATGCTTTATGGAGTCTATCCGGACATAGCCATGTTTGGAAAAGCTCTTGGGAATGGTTATGCAATAACTGCGGTTATTGGAAAAAAAAAAATAATGAAAAGGGCAGAAAAATCTTTCATTAGCAGTACATTTTGGACAGAAAGAATAGGTTTTGTTGCCGCATTAGAAACTTTAAAATTAATGAAAAGATTAAAATCATGGAACATTTTAATTTCAAATGGAGCATATCTAAACAAAAAAATTATAGAGATGGCAAAAAAATATAATTTGAATATTTCAATTAATGGAATTGAGTCAATAACGTCGTATTCATTTAAAAGTAAAAATAACCTACTATACAAAACATTGATAACCCAAAATATGCTTAAGAAGGGCTATCTTGCAAGCAATCTAACATTTTTAAGCATTCATCACACGCACAAGATAATTGATAAATATATCAAAAACTTAGAGCCCACTTTTAAGATCATAAAGAATATTGAAAAAGGTGAAAGCATTAAAAAGTATTTAAAAACAAAAGTTTGCCATCAAACGTTTCAAAGACTTAATGATTAAGAAAAAAAAAATCTTAATTATTACAATAGCATCAAATAGATACGGTTATGGACATTTAAATAGATCTTTAAGTTTAAAATCTTATTTAGATAAAAAATTTATTATAAAAATTATTAACTTTACTGACGAGCGACCAAAAGATTTATTTACTTTTTCTTTTACAAAAGTAAATAAAATCTTAAATAAAAGTCTATTTCTAAAATATGATAAAATCATATTGGATATTTCTAATAATGAAATTTTTAAAGAAAAAAAATTTATAAAAATTTTATCTCTTTTAACAATAGAATTTAAAGAAAATATAATTTTAATAGATAGCATGGGAAAAGAAATGTTAAATAATTCCAAAAAAATTCATTTTTCAACACTTATTTGTCCTTATTTTTTTAGCAATGAATTTAAATTTAAACAGAGGAAAAAAGTTAAATATCTTATTGGTGAAAAGTTTATAATATTACCCCAAAGTTACAAAAATGTAAAAATTAAAAGCTTAAATAAAAAAATAGAAAATTTAATGATTAGTTGTGGCGGTTCAGATCAGAATCAGAATAGTTTAAAAATATTAAAATTTTTAGAAAAAATAAACATTAGATTAAAAATAAACATTGTTGTAGGACCATTTTTTTCTAAAGAATTGAAGCTTAAAATAGATAATTTTAAAAGAAATTCATATAATAAAATCTACATTTATAATAATCAAAAAAATTTAAAAAAAGTAATTTCAAATTCTCAAATTTGTATTATATCTTCAGGATTAACAAAATATGAGACAGCATCAACTGGATTACCAAGTATAGTATTTAGTGAAAATAAAAAACAAAAAATATTGAATAAAAGTTATGAAAAAAAAAATTTTTCATTAAATATTGGTATGATTAGTAATTTAAATAAATATAAAGTTAAAATAATAAAACTAATGAAAAACCCTCGTAAATTAAAAAATTTTTATATCAAGTCAAAAAAGACTGTTAATTTTAATGGACCGCAGAGGATTATAGAAACAATTGGAAAAAATTAATGTTCTTAAAAAATAATTCTAATTTTAAATTTTTAAAGCCCTATATAATAGCCGAAATAGGTTCTAATTTTAATCAAAGTATTAATTTAGCTTTTAAACTTATTTCTTCTGCTAAAAATTCAGGTGCAGATGCAGTTAAATTTCAGCTATTTAATGCAAAAAAAATGTATCCAAATGATAAAAAGATATTTTCACTTTTTAAATCAATTGAATTAAATAAAAACTGGATACCTAAGCTTAAAAAGTTTTCAGAATCCATTGGTGTAGACTTTTTAGTCTCACCATTTGATATTGATTCAGCAAAGACTTTGAAAAAAAATAATTTAACTGGTTATAAGGTTGCTTCTTCAGAATTAACAAATATTAAAATGATTAATTATCTTTCTTCAATTAAAAAACCTCTGTTTGTTTCAACAGGAATGAGTGATCTGATAGATGTAAAAAATGCTATTAAAATTTTCAAAAAAAATAAAAATAATAAGATAGTATTAATGCAATGTGGATCAATGTATCCACTGCCAGAAAAGTATACCAATCTTAGTGTTCTAAATACTTTCAAAAAATTTAAGCTTCAATTAGGATTTTCTGATCATACCAAAAGTACTTTCTCAGCCATTGTTGCAATTGGGCTTGGTGCCATGGTATTTGAAAAACATTTTACCTTAAGTAAAAAGTCAAAAGGTCCAGATCATTTTTTTGCATTAGAACCTTCTCAGTTTAAAAGATATGTCAAAAATATTCATAGAGCACATTTAAATTTAGGGGATAATAAGAAATTAATGTTACTAGATGAAAAAAAATTTTCGAGAAGAGAAGGTGCTTATTATAAGAGAGAATTACCAAAAGGTCATAAAATAAAAGTCTCAGATATCATTAAAAAAAGACCCTCATTAGGAATTAGAGCAAGAGATATAAAAATGGTAGTAAATAAAAGATTAAAAAATACTGTTAAGGCTAATTCACCAATATTTTTTAAAGATATATTAAAATAATAAAGACATGACATATAAATTTTCAGAATCTTTAAAAAAGATCTTTACCAAATACAATAAAAAAAATTTTTTAAATATTAAAGGTAAAAATTATACTTTTGGGCACTTGGACAGAATGTCCAATCAAATTTGCAACTGTTTATTAGAAAAAAAAATATACACTAAAAATAAAATTATTATAGCCGCAAAAAAAGATATTATGATATTTGCGAGTATATTCGCTTGTTTAAAAATTGGTTGTGCGTATAGCATTGTCGATTTTGAAATGCCTAAAGAAAGATTACAGAAGATATTTGAAAGATGTGACCCCAACTTAATAATTATAACTAATAAAAATGAAAATTTAAAAGCAAAAAGAAGAAAAAAACTATTGATAGATGAAAACTTAGTTAAAAAATATAAATCAAAAATAAAAGATTTTATTTTACCAGACTCTTTACCTGCCTATATTATGTTTACATCTGGATCTACCGGTTTCCCAAAAGGAGCTATAATAGCGAGAAAAAGTATTATTAATTTTGTTAAAACATCTAAAGAAAAATTTTTGATTAAAAAAAATGATATTTTTACCAATGTAAATCCGATTTACTTTGATAATTCTATATTTGATATTTATTCGTCTTTTTTTAATGGAAATCAGTTAGTTGTGTTTCAAAATGAAGAAGTAAAAGATCCCAGAAAATTAGTCAAAGTTTTATTTGATAAAAAATGTACTTCTTGGTTTTCTACGCCATCACTATTAATATATTTACTTAAACTAAGATTAATTAATAAAAAAAATTTTTATTATATAAAAAGAATTATTTTTGGTGGAGAAGGATTTCCAAAACCTCAATTAATTGAATTGATTGAGTTACTGGGAAAGAAAGATTATTATAATGTTTATGGACCTACTGAAGGTACATGTATTTGCTCATCACACTTGATTAAAAAAAAAGATTTAACTAATTTTAAGATCTATGTAACAATTGGAAAAATATGGAAAAATTTCAATTTTAAAATTGGTAATACTGATGAAAAAAAAATAATTAATAAAAAAGGTGAATTAATTATTTATGGACCAAACATAAGTCAAGGATACATAGGAGACGTATCTCAAACTAAAAAAGTCTTCATATCAAATCATAAAAAAATAAATAAGGAAAAATTTATAGGATATAAAACAGGAGATATAGTAAAAAATTATGGAAAAAATAAAGATCTATACTTTGTTGGAAGGCAAGATACTCAAGTTAAAGTTATGGGTTATAGAATAGAACTTAATGAGATAGAGCTATCCTTAAATCAAATTAAGGATGTCAGTGAAGCAATGGTATTTGCTAGCTCCATAAATAATATAAATAATAAAATTATTGCAGTTATATCAATTAAAAATAAAAAATTAAAAAAAGAGGCAATTTATAATACACTCGAGAAACAACTTCCATATTATATGATACCTTCTAATATTTATCTGGTAAATAATTTGATAAAAAATGCAAATAATAAAATTGATAGGGTAAAACTTAAAAAGATTTATGAAAAAAAAACTTTTATATAATAAACTTTCTACTATATTTGATTTAGATGTTAACAGAATTAAATCAGATCTTTCAATACAATCAATTAGAAACTGGGACTCTTTAAAATATATGCAACTAATTTTTTTTATTGAAAAAGAGATAAAAAAAAATTTAACTTCTAAAGAAATTGAAAAAATAAAAAAAGTTTCGAATATAGAAAAAATTACCAAAAGTGAAAAATAATTTATTAATAACAGGAGCTGCTGGTAGTATTGGTTATGAGATTATTAAAAAATTTTATAAAAGCAAATATAATATTATTGCTGTTGATAAAGCTAAAAAAAAAGACTTAATAAAAACCTTCCCTAAAATAAATTATTTTTCATGTGATTTAACAAATGAAAAATCGACTAAAAATTTATTTTTAAAAATAGAAAAAAAATTCAAATCAATTGATATTCTGATTAACAATGCTGGTTTAATTTTTAATTCATTAATAATTTCAAGAACAAGCAATGGTTTTAAAAAACATTCTTATAATGAATGGAAAAATGTTTTATCTTCTAATTTAAACTCCACATTTTTAACTTCGACTTATGCTATCGAAAATATGGTCATGAACAGAAAAGCTGGTTTAATTATTAATATTAGTTCAATTTCAGCTGAAGGAAATATTGGCCAAGCTGCCTATTCTTCTTCGAAGGCCGCTATTGAATCTTTTTCAACCACCTTATCTAAGGAACTTGCTATTTTTGGTATTAGAGTTGTCTCTATTGCCCCTGGCTTTTTTAATACAAAAAGTACTCATAAATCAATTTCAAAAAACCAAATTTCAAACATCAAATCAATTACTCCCGTTGGTCGTTTAGGTAAAATACAGGAATTAACCAATGCAATTAATTTCGTTATTAATAATAAATTTTATAATGGTAAAGTTTTAAAAATAGACGGTGGGTTAAGAATATGAAAAAACTTGTAATATTTGGCAACGGGCAAGTTGCAGACATTATGTTTAGTTATTTTCAAAAAAATGAAGAATATAAAGTGGTAGCATTTTGTGTAGATGATAAGTTTCAATCAGAAAAAAAGCATTTAAATTTACCCCTTTTACCCTTTTCTAAATTAAAAAAACTATGTCCAGTCAGTGATTATTTTATATTTGTTGCAATTTCCTACACTCAAATGAATCAGAAAAGAAAAGACAAGTATAATCAAATAAAAAAAATGGGCTACCGATTTGCAAATTTTATAAATTCAAAATTAGAAATGCCAAATAATGTAAAAATAGGAGAAAATGTAGCAATTTTAGATACAAAGTGCATACAGCCATTTGCAAAAATACATAACAATGTTTTTATTTGGAATGGAACAATTATTGGTCATCATGCATTGATAAAAAGCCATAGTTGGGTTACCTCAGGTGCTAATATTGGAGGAAATTCCATTATTGGTGAGCAAAGTTTTTTAGGTTTGAATTCTACTGTTGGAAATATGATTAAAATAGGTAAGAATTGTTTCTTAGGAGCCAATTCATTAATAACAAAAAATTTAGACAATAATAAAGTTTGCATAAATAAAGACACCCCAATTTTTGACCTAGGTACAAGTGATTTTATAAGACTTACAAAATTTAAGTAATACATATATGCATAATTTATGACTTGGAAAAAAATAGGATTAATACTTCGACCTAAAGATTTTAAATTAAAATGGTGGGAATCATTTGGAATGGACCCTACTGCAATTAAGTTAAAAGGCTCTGTTTACAGAGTTTTTTTTTGTGGTCGAAATAAATTAAATCAATCATTAATTGGTTATGCAGATTTAAATTTAGATAATCCAACTAAAATACTGAATATTTCTAAAAAACCAGTTTTAAGTCCAGGCTCTCTAGGTGCATTTGATGATAATGGAGTTACAGCATCATGTGCGGTAAAAGTTGGTAAAGTTTTAAGACTATATTATATAGGCTGGAAACCAAAATCTACGACAAGATATTCTCTTATGACTGGTTTAGCTATATCTAGAAATAATGGAAAAAGTTTTAATAGATTTTCAAAAGCACCAATTCTTAATTTAACTAATAGAGAACCATATTCAATCTTAACTGCACCATATGTTATGAAAGTTAAAAAAAATAAATGGATTATGTGGTATGTGTCATGTGAAAAGTGGGTTAATGAAAATTACCCTACGTATAATATAAAACATGCTTTTTCTGAGGACGGTTTAAAATGGAAGCAGAGTGGAAACATAAGTATAAATCTTAAAAAAAATGAAAGAGCTGTAGCCAGACCATGTGTTTTGTACGAAAATAAAACTTTTAAGATGTGGTATTGCTATGAGACTAAAGTAGGACAATATAAAATTGGATACGCAGAGTCAAAAAATGGAACAAATTGGAAAAGAAAAGACAGTAAAGCAAATATATCTTGTGGAAAAAAAAATTCTTGGGATGGTGAAATGATCGCTTATCCTTATGTGATAAAACATAAAAATAAAAAATTTATGTTTTATAATGGTAATACGTACGGTAAAGAAGGCGTAGGACTAGCAATAAAAGAGGATAATTAAAATAATTTAATAATTTTAATGAAAATATTGGGATCTAAATTTTGGGGAGAAGACTCTGCGGTCTGTGTTTTAGATTTTAATAAAAAAGAAATTTTTTGTATTAATACAGACAGAGTATCAAGAATTAAAAAAGATAATTACGATATATCGCCAATATTAAATAAATTTAAAAACTCCATTACTGCTCCAGATATAATAGTAAGTCCCTTTAACACATTTGATGGACATGATACTTGTCTCGAAAACAAAGGAACATCTTATTATTGGCTTAATTTTCAAAAAATATTAAGAAATATTCAAAAACCAAAATACTATTCAGATTTAAAAAAAAAATATTCTATATTTGAAAAGTTATATATTTTTTTCAAACTGGTATTGAATCCCATTTTTTTTTATTATTTTTTTACCTGGAAGTATCTAATGAAAAAATATTTAGATGGAAAACTTAACGATAGTAACTTTCATGTAAAATATTGTACAAGGTATATTAAAAAAATTTTAAGCAATATAAATATTAAAAATAGTAATCTTATTTTTTATGATCACCATACTTGTCACGCAGCAAGTGCATATTACTTATCTGACTTTTATAAAAACAAAAAAGAGTCATTTGTTTTTACTCTTGATCAACAAGGAGATCATAGTTTTAGCTCTTTATTTGAATTCAATGATTTAAATAAAACTGAAATAAGCAGATCATTGACCAAAAGGGCAAAAATAAATAAAGATACACATATAGTATCTATAGCAACAATTTACTCACTTTTTACAAAAGTACTTGGATTTAGAGAAAATTGTGATGAGGGAAAAGTTGAAGCTTTAGCAGCCTATGGAAAACCAGATGAAAAAACATTGAGAGACCTTAATGAAATAATCTACGTATCAAATACACTCAAAAAAATTAAATTTGAAAGTAATGTTGAAAACTTCATAAGCTTTTTTGAAAAAAAAAATATAGATTCATTATTGAAAAATTTAGGAAGAGAAAATTTTAGCTCCACAGTTCAAATATGGCTAGAAAATTTAGTTATAAGTTTTTTGCGCCAAGCTTTACCAAAGGATAGAAAAGTAAACTTATGTCTAGCTGGTGGAGTTGTTGCCAATGTAATTTTAAATTATAAAATTTTTGAAAATTGTAAAATAAATAAAATTTATGTTTGTCCTCCAATGGGAGATGAAGGATCAGCTTTAGGAGCGATATTTTTAGCCGCCATCGAAAAAAAATTAGATCTAAGATGGGTATCAAAATATAATATGCCTTATTGGGGACCAAGTTATGATCAAGATGAAACCTTATCTATTCTTCAAAAAAATAAAGATAAGGTTGTTTTTAAAGATTTAAATTCTAATTGGACAAAAGAAGCTGCTTCAAAAATTTTAGATAATAAAATTATTGCAATATTTCAAGGAAAAATGGAGTTTGGACCTCGAGCCTTGGGAAATAGAAGTATTTTAGCAAATGTAACCGATCCAGACATGAAAATTAAGATTAATACCAATATAAAAAAAAGACCAAAATTTCAGCCATTTTGCCCTGCTGTTCTTGAGGAGGACAGGGAGGATTTATTTTTAAACTCATATCATCATAAATATATGGCGACAGCTTTTTTAATGAAAGACAAATATAGAAATACTTATCCATCAGCCGTTCATATTGATGGAACGGCAAGACCGCAATTTGTTGAAAAAAATGATAATGAAAACCTTTTTAAAATATTAAAATATTTGAAAGAAAGTTTAAATCATGGAATTGTCATCAACACATCCTTTAACCTTCATGGAAGAAGTATGGTTATGAAACCACAAGATGCGATAGATGATTTTTTATCATGCAACCTAGATTATTTATACTTAAATGGATATGAAATCAAAAAAATTTAAAGACTGGGAAATTTTTTTTAAAAAGAATATGGGCAATAGATACCCTGATAATTTTTTAATTTCTATGGTTTTACAAGAATTTAGAAAGATTAAGTACAATGAAAGAAATAAAATAAAAATTTTAGATCTAGGATTTGGTGCAGGTGCATCAAACTTATTTTTTTTAAACAAAGAAAATTTTAAAACATATGGAATAGATATTTCTAAGTCAGCATGTGAGAAGGTTAAAAAAAAAATTAAAAAATCAAAATTAAATATAGATATAAAACAAGCAAGCTTTGATGCAATTCCACACAAGGACTCTACATTTGATTTAATTATTGACTGTAGATCTATACAGCACGTAGATAAATCGTTATTAAATCAATCATTAAAAGAGATTAAAAGAATTTTAAAAAAAAATGGAAAACTTTTTAGTTTTTTTATGTATTCCGAGGAGAAAAAGAGTGGTTTCTATACCAATTATATGACTAAGAAAAAACTGCAAAATGAATTAAATAAGCATTTCAAAGAAATTAAATTTGGATTTTTAAAATTTTCTTTTTTATCTACTGATAAAGCAGATAACACTTTTTGGATAACTAAATCTAAAAAATAGATTATGAAAAAAAATGATATTAGGAATTAGTCAACCCACTTTTTTACCTTGGGCTGGATATTTTGGTCTATTAAATTTTGTTAATGAATTCGTTTTTTTAGACGATATTCAGTTCAATAAAAGAAGTTGGCAACAAAGAAATAATATTAAGATTAATAATAAAAATTTTTTTTTAACGGTTCCCGTGATTTCAAAAAATAAATATAATCAAAAAATAAATGAAGTTTTAATAGATAAAAAAAGTAATTTTATTCAAAATCATAAACGATGCATAGAAATTAATTATAAAAAAACAAATTATTTTAAAGATTATGCCGATGAAATATTTAAAGTTTATGACATTAATCACGACAAACTAATTGACCTAAACATCGATTTTATAAAAGTTATTTGTAATTTATTGAAAATAAAATTTTCATTCATACGATCGAGCGAGTTAAAAACTAACTCTTCAAAAGAAAACCTTATACTTGAAATTTGTAAAATAAAAAAATCCAAAACTTACATATCGACCATTGGTTCAAAAAATTATTTAAATAATGATTATGACTTTAAAAAAAATTTAATTGAATTAAAATACTATAAGTTTAAAAACTTTAAATACAAACAACTAGGAAATGATTATATTGAAAACTTATCAATAATTGATTTACTTTTTAATTTAGGACCAAATACTTTAGATTATATTAAAGAAAATTTTTATATTTATGACTAAAAAAATTAATAGATTATTAATAATTCCAGCACGAGCAAACTCAAAAAGAATAAAAAACAAAAATATTAAAATTTTTTGTGGGCACCCAATTATTTATTACAGCCTTCAAACTGCAAGAAAAAGTAAACTCTTTACAAAAATTCATGTTTCAACTGATTCTGACAAGATTATAAAAATTTTAAAAAAATATAATTTTATTGTAGATTTTAAAAGACCAAAGAAAATTTCTTCAAATTATATTCAAGTCATTGATGTTCTAAGATATGTTGTTGACGAATATAAAGAAAAAGGTTTTGAGTTTGATGAAATTTGGAGTCTATCAGCATGTTCGCCTCTGACTAAAGTTAAAGATCTGCTTTCTGCTGCAAAATTGATGTCAGAAAAGAAAAATAAAATTTTGTTGCCTGTAACAGAGTATTCAGCACCTATTGAATGGGCATTTAAGTTTAAAAAAAATAATCATTTAAAACCAATAAGATCAGGTTTTTATAAAAAAAGATCACAAGATTTAGAAAAAAAATATCACGATACAGGAGCTTTTATATGTATTCCGAAAAAATTTTTATCAAAAAAAATTAAATTATTAGATCAGCATTATCTAGGCAAAATTATACCTAAATCAAGATCTATAGACATTGATGAAATTGAAGATTGGAAATTAGCAGAAAGTCTTTATAAAAAAAGATAGAATTACTCACAAACAAAAATCTCAGTTTTTGTTGTTAAAATATTAAACTTTTTTTCGTAATCAATAATTTCTTTAGCTTTTAATTGGTTTAATAATTTTTCGTGTTTGTATAGTGTTTTTGGTAGTGGCCAAATTTTGCTGTCTAATAATTTATATTTAATTGAATTTTTTTTCATGAAATTAATTATTTTTTTTTTATTCGATAGACCAATTATTGGAAAAATTAAACTTCCATTTTTATTTAAATATTTTTTATAATTTTTTAATATTTTTATAGTCAAATTTATTCCTTCTTTTCCACTATCGTTTGGTGCATATTTAAACCACTTGGTAAGACTGCTTATATTTGTTGATATTCCTGATATATCATTAATTATTAAGTCAAATTTATTATTTTTCCAATTAGTGAGTAAATTGCTATATCTAATGTCATATTTTGATTTTAGAAATTTCGCATTAATTATTGAGCAGTCAATTGACTCTTTTGAAACATCTGAGGAGTAAATTTCTTTAATTTTTTTCTTCTTATATAGATAATGACTTATTACTCCACAGCCACATCCAAGATCTAGTACTTTTTCTTTATTTTTTTTTTTAATAATTTTATTACAAACATCTATAAGTAAGCTTGTTGTTAAGTTTGGTTCAAAAACTTTTTTGTTATAGTATAAAGATATTTTTTCAAAGTTTAGTAGTTTAAACTCCTGTAATTTATATTTTGTCATTTATTATTTAATTAATTGTAGCCACCATCTACAGGTATTATTGATCCAGTGACATAATCGGATTTAATTATGAAATCTATAGCATTTGCAACGGAACTATAATCTCCATAGTTTTTTGTATCAGTATCAGATAATAATTTTTTAATATAGTTCCGATTTACTTTAGCGCTAAGTGGACTTTTAAATACTCCTAAACTTAAATAATTCGAGGTAATTCCTAGGCTTGCATATTCTTTTGATAGAATTTTATTATAACCCAAAAGACCATGTTTTGATAAAGAATAACCAGAAATACCAGGAGATGAACTCAAGGCTCCAGAAGATCCACATAAAATAATTCTTCCCCAATTTTTCTTTATTAAAACAGGCAATATTTTTTTTATAATATTATGTGGGTTTAATAAGTTCGATTTAATTTCTCTTTCCAGTTCACTTTGACTTTTGTTAATTATTAAATTTGGAATTGATAGCGTCTCCATGAAAACTAATACAATTTTATTTGATTTAGTTTTTTCAATAGTCTTTTTAACAAAATTGATATTTTTAAAACGAAGAACTTTATATTCATTTATTTCAGAGATTTTAGAATATTTTGAGAAACCAACAATATTGTAATCCTTAAACTTTTTGAAAGTTTCTCTAGCAATTCTTGAGCCAGCTCCAAAAATAAATATTGTTACACTATCATTTTTCATATTTTAGTTTTTTATATAATTATAATTGAAAAATACTAAATTTAAAGATAGTAAACAATACATGTTTATTACAAAAAAAGAAGTTTTTAATTGTGTAGCTAAAGCACTTAAACTAAATCCAAAAAAAATAAATATTAATTCAAATTCAGACAACTTAGAGAACTGGGATTCTTTGTGTCAACTTAATATCTTGTCAGAGTTAGATAAAAAATTAAAAGGTAAGACATTTGAAGTTGACAAAATAGCAAATGCTTATTCGTCTAAAAAAATTATACAACTTTTAAAATCTAAAAAACTTTTGAAATGACAAGTTTCAAAATTAGTAATTTAGCTCATAAACTTGGTTCTGATAAAATATCATATAGCGACTTATCAAAAAAATATCCTTCTTGGAATATCAATGAAGTCAAATTAAAAACTGGAATAGAATATATATATCAATCAAAAAAAAACGAGGATGTTCTATCCTTGTCTCTGAAGTCATCAAAAAAAACTTTGAGAAACTTTGATAAAGGTAAAATAAATGCAGTTATAGTTGTTACACAGACAGCAAAAAATAAGCTACCATCAATATCATGCATACTACAAGATCAATTAAAACTGAAAAAAAATATTATTGCTTATGACATAAACCTAGGCTGTTCGGGCTTTATATATGCTTTATCAAACATATACTCATTATTTAAAGCAGACTTAGCAAGCAATGTGTTACTTGTATGTTCTGATACTTATACAAAATATTTAGATAAAAATAACAGAACATGTAGAACGATATTTAGTGACTCAGCTTCTAGCTGTATTATTCAAAAAAAAAAATCAAATAAAATTCCAAGCTTTACATTTCATACTGATGGAAGTGGATATCAAAGCTTAATTGAAAATGATAATTTAATAACAATGAATGGATCAGAAGTATTTTTTTTTACCACACAAACAGTTCCCAAATTATTTAAAAAAGCTTTAAAACAAATAAATTTAAAAAAACAAGATATTGATCACTTTATATTTCATCAAGCGAGTAAACTTGTTTTAGATAAACTTTCTAATGATATTAACTTACCGATTAATCAGTTTCACACAAACTATAAAAAAATTGGAAACACAACTTCTGCATCAATTCCAATAATTCTTGAAAATTTATCAAAAAAAAAAATTATTAAAAAAAATGAGGTGGTAATGATGATAGGTTTTGGTGTTGGTTTGTCGGCTGCTGTAACTATAATAAAATGGTAATAATTTAAAACTCTATTCAAATTAATTATTTATGCGAAAATTAAAAATATTGATTAAAGGAGAAACAATAAATCTCAGCATACCAACAGTTGAGTTTGCAAGAAAGTCTAACTGGTATAAGTGGCTTAATGATACTAATATTACTAAATTCCTAGGTGTAAATTATAAAAATTATAAAAATACACCGAAGAAACAAGAAAAATTTTTTATTAAAGAAAAAAAGAAAAGATTTTTTCTAATTATATCTACTAAAAAAAATATTTACAAGGGAGTCGTATCGTTATCCAATATTAATAAAAAAAAACATACATGTGATATAGCATTAATTACTGATGTAAATGTTGAGCCGGAACTATCAGCATATGCAGGGATCGAAGCAATAGCAAGAATGACAGATTATGCTTTTAAAAAGATGAATATAAAAAAAATCTGTGGAGCGGGAAATATAAAAGTAAGGAATTGGCAACAAAGAATGGAGTTATTTGGGTACAGAATAGATTCGATAAAAAAAAACGATTATCTGAATGGTAGAAAAATGGAAGACTCCCACCTAGTTTCTTGTTCATATACTGATTATGTTACAATATTAAAAAAAAGAAAATTTTTTTGGGATAACTCAAAAAAAATGAAAAAAAGATTCGAAAAACTTCCCAAAAATTCTTTTAGAGATAAATTAATGAATTTTCTTGATAATGAAGGATCAAAATATTATAAAAAATTATTTAAATTATAAGCCATTAAAATGACCAAAAACATAGCTACTTTTTCACATTGGAATAATAAAAACGCATTTAGAAGAAATTATGGAACAACACTTCCAAAATCATATCCAGATGAAACTTTAGTAAGGATTCTAAATTCAAAAAGTTATTCAAAATTAACATCTAAACTTTTTAAACAAAGGACTGCTAAAAATGTTTGTGATGTTGGGTGTATGTCTGGTAGTAATCTTAGGCTTTTTTTAGACATGGGTTTTAAAACCTTTGGAGTGGATGTTAATAAAAAAATGCTAGATATAGGAAAAAAAAATCTTAAAAGACTTGGCTATAACTTAAGTTTGGAAAAAAAAAATTTAAATACTCCAATTTTTAAAATTGGTAATAATTTAGAAATTCCATTTAAAAAAAACTTCTTTGATTTATTAATTTCTTTTGGAACTATTCACTATAATTATGATAATGATATTATTAAATGTTTAGAAGAATTTAAGAGAGTAACCAAAAAAAATGGAATTATAATTATTGAAACCACAGGAAATGCTCATGATATTAAAAAAAATGCAAAAAAATTAAAAAATTTAAAATGGATATGCAAATATAAAGGTTTTAGAAAAAATCAAATATTTGGATGGTTTGAGAGCGCATCACATTTTAAGAGAGTGCTAAGCAAAATATTTACAAGTGTAGAAATATTAGAAAATAAAAATTTAACTAGATACTCAAAATTACATTCACTTATAGCCATTTGTAAAGTCTAAATTTTTTTATGGAAAACAGTATTTAGACAGCAAAGACTATATTTCGCTAAATAAAGTGTTAAAATATATATAAACTATTACTATGCAAAATATACCATATGGAAAACATTATATTGGAAAAGGAGATTTTAAATCTGTAGCTCAATCTTTAAAATCTGACAAAATTTCTGATGGAAAAATTGTAAAATCTTTTGAAAAAAAATTAAGAATATTTTTAAACACCAAGTACGTATTAGTTACCTCAAGTGGTACAGCTGGATTGCACTTAGCCCTTCTTTCAATCAATGTAAAAAAAAAAGATGTTATTATAATGCCATCTATTAATTTTGTTGCAGCTTATAATATGGCAACGACACTAGGAGCTAAAGTTTATCTTGCAGATGTAGATAAGATGACGGGTCAAATGACACCTCAAACAGTTGAAAAATGCATTAAAGAAAAAAAATTAAAGCGAATTAAATGTATCATTAATATGTATTTAGGCGGTAGCCCAGAAAATATTACTGAATTTTATAATATAAAAAAAAAATATAAATGTTTCCTTATTGAAGACGCTTGTCATGCTCTAGGATCTTATTCAAAAATAAATAATAAAAAAGTGGAAATTGGCTCAAACAAAAATTCTGATATATCTATTTTTTCATTTCATCCAGTAAAAGCAATAGCCACAGGTGAGGGTGGTTGTATAACAACAAGATCTAAAAAAATATTTTATCAAGCATCAAAGTTTAAAAACCATGGAATTGTTCGATCTAGCAATCATTGGAATTATGATGTTTTATATAATGGTTATAATTATAGACTCAGTGATATAAATTCTGCACTTGGAATTAGCCAATTAAAAAATATAAACAGTTTTTTAAAAAAAAGAAATAAAATCGCCACACTGTATAAAAAAGAATTTAAAAACTTAGAACCTTATTTAACTTTACCCAATTATGACAAGTCATCATACAATTCGTATCATCTTTTTGTGATTAGTATTAATTTTCAAAAATTAAAAAAAAATAAAAATACTTTTTTTAAACATATGCTAAAAAAAAAAATAGTTTGCCAACTTCACTATAAACCAATTTATAGATTCAAAATTTTTAAAGATAAAATTTCATTAAATAAATTTACTAATTCAGAATATTATTTTAATAGTGCCATATCTTTACCTAATTATTATGATTTAAAATTAAAAGAACAAAAATTTATAATTAAAAAGGTTAAAAGCTTCATATTGAAAAATATTAAATAGACTTTTTATTAAAAATAAATATTGTACCGATCTATGTATAAAAATAAATCAATATTAATCACTGGTGGAACAGGAAGTTTTGGAAAAAATTTTGTAAGTTACTTATTGAAAAATAATTTCTTTAATAAGATCGTTATCTTTAGTCGTGATGAACTCAAGCAATATGATATGAAAAAATTTTTTAAAAATCATCCTAAGTTACGCTTCTTTATTGGAGATGTAAGAGACTTAGATAGATTGAAGATGGCACTTGATAAAATTGATTATGTAGTACACGCCGCTGCATTAAAGCAAGTAGATACAGGAGAATATAACCCATTTGAATTCATAAAAACGAATATTATGGGAGCTCAGAATATTATCACAGCTAGCTTTAACTCAAATGTAAAAAAAATAATTGCACTATCAACGGATAAAGCATCATCTCCAATAAATCTTTATGGAGCTACAAAACTATGTTCTGATAAGTTATTTTGTTCGGCTAACGTAATGTTTAGTGACAAACAAACCATTTTTTCAGTTATAAGATATGGAAACGTTATGTTGAGTCGTGGTTCAGTAATTCCACTATTTAAGAATATTAGAAATAATGAATATCCGATTACAGATGAAAAAATGACAAGATTTAACATTTCAATGAATGAGGCAATAGATTTGGTTATGTGGTCTATCACGAACTCTATAGGAGGAGAAATTATTGTTCCCAAAATTTCAAGTTATAGAATATTAGATCTTGTAAAAGTATTCTCAAATAAACCAAAAATTAAAATTATTGGTATAAGAAAAGGTGAAAAAATTCATGAAGAAATGATCTCAGCAGAAGAAGCAAGAAATTGCATAGAAGTAGATGGTAAATATATTATTACCCTGAATGAACCTAGTAGGTATTTAAAGAAAATTAAAAATAAATTTAAATTTAAAAAATTTGATAAAAAATATTTTAAGTCAAACGAAAATAATTTTTTAACACCTAAAGAGCTTTTGAGAGGCATAAATAATGAAGCAAAAAAATTCATTTTTTGAAAATTAATAAGACAGTTTATCATTTTTATGCAATCAATGAAAATACATGAATAAATATTTTGATGAATTTTTAATAAAAAATAATATTAAAATTTATCCTAAGATCAATAGTAAAAATTTTTTATGTGTTGATAGAGGAAGACTAGATCAAGTTTTATTAAGCAGCTTCTTTTCCGTATTAATTAATAGAAAATTTAAATTTAACCCCATTATTTTATGCGATTTAAAAAATAAAAAAACGATTAAACTCTATAAAAGTTTTGGTTTTAATAATTTTTTAATAGGATTTAGGTTTTTTCTTTTTTTTACACACTCATTAATATTTATAAAATCTTTTTTTTTAACAATTAAAGTGGCTTTCTTGATAAAAAAAAAAAATTTGAATTGGTTCATTTACAAATATAGATTATGCAATATTCAAATCGGTGATTTAGTGCATGATCAATATCTTAGAGATGATGATTCATACATAAATCCTAAGGTTGATGTTAAATATTTAAATATTCTTTTTAAGGCTATATTTAGAACACTAAACATTTCTAGAATTATAAAATTAAAAGATATTAAATATATAGTGGTAGGAACAGAAACTTATGCTCATAATGATGGGATTTCTTTAAGACTGGGTCTAGAAAAAAATATTCCAGTTATTGAGCCGAGTGGTCATTCTTTAAGTTTTTTTAGATATCAAAAGCATCATATAGCTCATGGCAAACTTAATATATTTTATAATAATCAAATAAAAATTGTTCAAAATTTTGAAAAAAATAAAAATAAAATTAATAAATTTTTAAGAAAAAGATTTTTAGGAAAAGCAAAAACTATTTATACTTCAATGTCTCATTTAAAAAAAACAAATAAAAAAAATAGATACATTTCAAGAAATAAATATTTAGAAAAAAATAATTTCAAAAAAAATGAAATAAAAAAGATTATTTTATTTTCATGTCATGCCTTCTCTGATGCCAATCATGGAATAGGTAACAATTTTTTATTTTTAGATTATTATGATCACCTAAAAAAAACCTTAGAATTTGTTAATGAAGTGAATAATCCCAATATATTATGGGTTGTTAAGCCCAATCCCACAACTGAATTTAATGGAGAGTATGAGGTAGTTAAAAGTTTGGTTAAAAGATTTGAAAACAAAAAAATTATTTTATTAAAAAATAATATTACATCTCACAATATATCAAATATTAGTGATAATGTAATTACTGGTAGAGGTACTGTGGGTATGGAGTTTGCCTGTATGGGTAAGTACCCCATTATAGTTGGTTCTGGTGTTTATTCTAATTTAGGGTTTTCTTTAGAATTTAAAACTCAGAAAAAATATTTTGTGCAGTTAAAAGATATTGAAACTATTAAAAAATTATCTAAAAAACAAATTTTACTAGCCAAACAAACCTTACACTTTATAGAAAATACTCCAGATCAACTTTTTTTTGAAAAATTTAAAAACAAACAAAAAAAAACTTTTATCAAACAGTCAAAATTTTTAGTAGATCCGTCGCCTGTATCTTCGATGTTAGGCAATAATAATAAATCTTTTTTTTCTAAAAGATTATTACAAAATCTTAAAAATTTTAGTTTTACTAAAAATAGTTATACGGAGTATCTTTTAAAAAAAATATAGTATTTATTTTTACCTAATAAAATTTATTGATTAAACAAAACAAATAACTTGAAAAAATTAAAAAGAATGAGATTTTTATAGATAGACACAAAAATAACATTAATTAGGGTAAAATGTTTAATTTAAGACTAATAAATAGCCTCAATAATAAATATTCTATTACGCATGAAAACTTTTAGAAAAACAGTTTCAAGAAAACAAATCTTACATAGCAGCAATGATTATGTTAATTATTATTTAAAAGGATTTAACAAATATATTTGAAATGATAAAAATTATAATAACACTTATAAAATCCCTTAATAAAAGTCAAAAATACAAAATTTTGACAATATCGATAATATCATTTTTTATACCATTTCTTGAGGTGTTGAGTATTGCTTCTCTTGGAGCGTTAATTCTTTTTATTATAGATATAGACAATAATATAAAATTGATACCATTAGAGGAACTTAGAGGTTTTATTCAGACAATAGATAAAATGACACTAGTTTTTGCATTAAGTATAATTTTCTCAATATTAATTATCTTAAAAAATTTATTTTTATTATTATATGCTTTTTTAGAAGCTAAAATAAAAAAAGAAATATCAAGCAGCTATGCAATCAATTTATATAAGCATTATTTAAATAAAAAATATATTAACTTAGCATATCTAGACACCTCCGAAATACAAAATCAGATTTTGTGGCAATCTGGTAAAGTTTCACTTTATATTTTTTTAATTATAACACTTATAAAAGATTTTTTTTTAGCATTACTTTTTATTACTGGGTTATTTATCATTAATTTTAAAGTTACATTTTTATTAATTTTTTTATCTCTAGTTCTCTCAACTCTATACTCCTTGACGACGCGTAAAAAAATATCAAAACTGGGTCTTCTTGTGAGCATTCTTGATGGTGAGCTTATTAAGATAACGCAAAATACACTTGTTGGTATAAAAACAATTATAATTTATTCTAAAAAAAAATTTTTTCATAATAAATTTATTGAAATAATAGGCAAAAAAATAAAGAATGAAATTTGGTTTACTACAATATCAGTATTACCAAGATTAATTTTAGAATGTATATTTGCTTTATGTATTGTACTATTTTTAATTTTATCAATTAATTCTGAAGAAGACATAGCCAATGTTTTACCATATTTAGTATTTTTATCTTTAGTTTCAATTAGGATGCTACCAATATTTTCAAGTTTAAATATAATAATTGCTAATATTAGGCTTGTGAAGCCTATTGTAAGTTCACTCTTAAAATTTTGGGACGTGTCAAAAATTCCAGCCGAATTACCTTTTAGTGATTTGGTAAAAGAGAATTTTGATAGCTTAAATTGTATAGAATTAAAAAATATTAATTTTGAATATAGCACTCCTCATAAAAAAATAATTGATGATTTGAGTTTTAAATTTGAAAAAAATAAAATTTATGCTTTGACCGGAGTATCTGGTGGAGGTAAATCAACATTAATCGATATTATTTGTGGATTTTTAGAACCTTACAGTGGACAGGTAGAGGTCAATGGAAAAAGTATTTATCTAGATATTGAATCTTGGCAAGGACAAGTAGCTTTTGTCCCGCAAGATAATTTTTTATTAAATGATTCAATTATTAAAAATGTTTCATTTGGAGAGCTAGATAATGAAATAAATATCAAAAAATTTAATAACGCCATAATTCAATCTAATTTAATAGAATTTGTTGATTCCCTAAAAAAAAAAGAACAAACAATTGTTGGAGATAGAGGTATAAACATTTCTGGGGGCCAAAGACAAAGAATCGGGCTTGCAAGAGCATTATATAAAAATGGAAATTTTATAGCATTAGATGAGGCTACTAATTCTGTGGATAAAGATTCTGAAGTAGAAATAATGAACACATTACATAAAATTAAAAAAGATAAAATTATAATCGTTGTTGCTCACAGACAATCGACAATAAATTTATGTGATGAAGTAATTAAAATGAATAATGGAACTATTAAAATAACAAAGAAAATTTAGATGAATAGTGAAATTATTAATTTTGAAAAAAAATATTTCCATGTCATGGAATCAAGATGTATAAAATTCTCTCTATTGTTAGTATCAATAATTACCTATAATACTTATGAGAAATGAGAAAAATAATAGATAAGATTTTAAGTTATAGATTTATAGTATTAATTTTCATCTCATTCTTATTGACTAATTATATAACTTTTAATTATCTTGAAAAGTATGACAATTATTCAGCATATAAAGATAATACTCATCCGATGATTAAAATAGCTATTTCAAATCATTATGAAGAAGCCAAAAATTTTGTTAAAAATTTAAGAGATAAAAATAATTTATCAACTAAAAAAAATTTATCAGATGAATTTTTACCTGGCAGATTGTTAGCAGGCTATTTTTTTTTAACAGGTGAAGATCTTTATGAAGGAGATTTAATTAAAGTTGAAAATGGAAAATTTTTCTATTTATTTTTAAAATCTTTATTATATTATTTGATAGTTTATCTCTTTTATAGAAGGACTATTAAAATTTTCTCAAAAAATACAGTTTTTTTCACAACTCTTTTCCTTTGTTTGTCACCTGATATAATTCAGTATCATGCGTCTTTTTGGAACGAAAGTTTATTTTTTTCATTTCAATTAATGATGCTAATTTTATTGATAGATTTTAAAAAAAACTTTTTAAATAATTTTTTATTAGGGTTTTTTTGTGGAAGTTTGTATTTAATAAGTCAAGAGTATTTTTTTTATGTCACAGTGATTATACTTTATTACATTTTTATTTTTTTTAAATATAAAAAGTTTTTATTTAAACCATTATTGAGTTTTATGATTGGTTACATTTTATTACTTATTCCAGTAAGTTATGTTAATCAAAAAAATACAGAAATTTATAGTAGTGGGATTAGTGGTTTAAAAACTGTATTATATATTTATATTGTTCCTAAAGTTTTATCTTCAGGAAAAAATGATGATCTAGAATTAATTAAAAAAGAACTAAGAAATCAAGATATTTTATGGGCAGAAAGAAATAATCTAAAAATTTTAAATAAAGATCATTTCATTTTAAAATTCAATAAAGATGATTTTAAAGCACTGAATGATTATCAAAACCACATATTTTTTAAGTCTATCAAAATTATTCTTAAAAATTATAAAGCTCTTTCATCCCTATTTATTAAAAAAAGCCTACATTTAATAACTTTGAATCCATTCTATATCCAATACTTTTATGAATATGACGGTAAGTCTGAATTTTTAAAAACAGACGAACATAGAAAAAATATTCCCATAAGAATTATTTACACATTAATCTTTTATTCTGTTGTTTTAATAGGATTCGTTAAATCATTCAGACAGATGAAAACTGAACTCATATTTGTTTTAATAATTTCAATTTTATATGTTTTTTTTGTAATGGGATTAATGGGAACTCCAAGATATTTTACTCCTGCTTTAATTTTTATGTCACCATTCGTTGGAAATTTTTTTTTAAAAAAACCTTAATAAATCATAGCTAGTTTTTTAAAATTATTCTATAAAAGTAAAATTATTATCATTTTATGTTAAGAACCCTTTCTAAAAAAAATAAAAATATTTTATTTTCTGTAATAACAGTTGTGTTTAATGGAGAGAAATACATTGAAGAATGTATTAAGAGTGTTTTATCGCAAAAAAATAAAAATTTTGAATATATTGTAATAGACGGTGGATCTACCGATAGAACAAATGACATCATTAAGAAATACAAAAAGAAAATTAATATTTATATTAGTAAAAAGGATAAGGGTATTTATGATGCATTTAATATAGGAATGAGCTACGCAAAAGGCAAGTATATTTGTATTGTTAACTCTGATGACAAATTAACAAAAAATGCATTATCTATAATATCTAAATATGATTTAAAATATCCCAAAATAGATTTTATTTTTGGCAGTGTTAGAAAACATTGGGGAATATTGTATGGTTATAAACCGCATAAAATCAAATATAGCTGGGGAATTTATTCTAGCCACTCTACTGGTTTTTTTCTAAGCAATAAAGCAGCAAAAAAAGTTGGAAAATATAATTTAAAATACAAATATCATGCCGATTATGATTATTTTTATAGAATGATTGTAAAGAAGAAACTAACAGGCGTCGCAACAAATAAAAATGAAATTACAGGAATATTTAGAAGAGGTGGTTTTTCAAGCACTATACAATATAGAAAACTTTTTTATGAAGAGATGCTAATAAGATACAATAATGGCCAAAATTTTTTATTTCTATTAATGCTCTCTTTTTATAAGTTATTTAAAAACTGGAGGAGATTTTTAAAATGAAAATGGAATTAAGTTAGTTATAAATTGGATAGAAAAAAATTCTAAGTTATTTAAATAATCACCAAATAAAGTGTATGTAATTGAGAAAATTAAGATTATGAAAAAGGTATTTTATTGGTCTCCTCATATAGATAAAGTTGCAACCGTTAAGGCCGTTATAAATTCCGCATATTCACTGAAGCTTTATTCCAAAAAAATATATGAACCTTATATAATAAATGTAGCAGGAGAGTGGGATGAATATGAAGCGGACTTGAAAAATAAAGGCATTCATTTAATTAAATTAACAAATTCAAATATTATCAAAAATAGAAATATTAAGGGTTTTATAAGAAGTAGGTTAATTTATTTTTATGTATTTTTTATTTCATTTTTTCCTTTGATAAAGTTGCTCAAACAAACATCACCTGAATATTTTATAATTCACTTAATTACTCCCATACCGTTATTAATTAATTATTTTTTTAAGTTTAAAACAAAGTTTATTTTAAGAATATCAGGCTATCCGAAACTATCTAAATTAAGATTTTTTATTTGGAAACTTACTTTAAAAAAAATTTTATTTATTACATGCCCCACACTTGCCACTAAGGATCGTTTAGTTGATTTAAACTTTGTTAATAAAGATAAACTGTTTGTGTTGTATGACCCAATAATAAGTAGCAAGACTATCATGTCAGAAAAAAATGATAAATCACAAAAAATGGATATAAATTTTAATAATTTTTTTATGGCCGCAGGTAGGTTAACAAAGCAAAAAAATTTTTTATTCCTAATTGATGCATTCAAAGACTTTAATGTGGGTGGATTACAAAAGTTAGTAATCCTGGGTGATGGAGAAGAAAAAAATATTTTAAATAAATATATTAAAGATAATAATTTAGAAAATTCAATATATTTATTAGGTTATAAAAAAAATATATTTAAATACTTTGATAAAGCAAAATGTTTTATATTGTCATCTCTATGGGAAGATCCGGGATTTGTTATTGTTGAAGCGTCATATATGAATTTATTTGTTATAGCTAGCGATTGTAAAAATGGACCAAAAGAAATTTTAGATAATGGAAATAATGGCATTTTATACAAAAGTAATAATAAGGAGGCTTTAGTGAATTCATTAAAAAGCTACATTAATACAAGTGAAAAAGAAATTAATTTAAAAAAAAAATTATTAAAAAATAAAATTAAAAATTTTACTATCTTTAATCATTATAATAAATTGATGCAAATATTGAAAGATGATCATAATGAATGATGAATATGAAAAAAAAATAGACATTTTTTTTATGGAAGATTTAAAGAAAGTTAAATCTCCAAATATTATAGAATTTGGGGTCCGTTATGGAGTTTCAACAAAAAAATTTATACAGATATGTGAAGAAAATGATGGATTTTTAAACTCTATCGATATTTTAGATAATAGTGATGTTTCAAGTAGCGATAAGTGGAATTTTCACTGTACTAGAGATGATAATTTTGAATATTTGGATAAAGTATTACCTGCAGACGTTGATCTAATTTATTTAGATTCTTTCCATAACGCTAATCATATAGAAAAAATATTTTTTCATTATTTTCCATTATTGAAAGTAGGGGGTGTGTTTATTTTTGATGATATTTCTTGGCTTCCTTATTTAAAAAATAAAATAAGAAATAATTTTAATTGTGAAATTAATAACCAAGAAACATTTGAAAAAATATTAGAAATCCAATCACAAAATGAAGAAATTTTTGATTTATATTTTTCATTTGTCGGATCTGGATCTGCAAAAATTGTTAAAAAAAAAAATATAGCATTAATAAAAACAAAAAAACTACATACTAGAAAATTTTCAATCAAAAATTATTTAAGACGATTATTTTATTTATTTAAGAGTTAATCAAATCTAAATATTTTTGAAAATTATTCCTATCATTAAATCTATTCAATTTATTGTATGCGTTTATAATTAATTTATTACACATCTTCCGATTCTTTGAAAAAAAAATTATTTTTCTAGTTAATTGTTTATAATCACCAATAGGAAATAAAAACCCTCCCTTTCCCTTAAGTAATATTTCACTTGGACCAGTTGGGCAGTCGCTAGAAATTATAAATTTTTTTAATACAATTGATTCAAGTAGAACGTTTGGGAGACCTTCATATTTTGATGTAAGTATAAATAAATCAGCCTGTTTTATGTAAGGAAAAGGATTATTCTTAAAATCAATAAGTTTAACTTTATCTTGCATTTTATTTTGATGGATAAAATGTTTTAATTCACCCTCTAATATACCATGCCCCATTATTACCGCAAAAAAATTAATTTTATTTTTTAATAAGTTAAGTGACTTTAGTAAGGTAATTTGATCTTTTTGATCAACATATCGCGCAACATTAATTATTTTAAGACATTTTTTTTTAGGAAAAATTTTTTTAGTTATAATTTTTGATTTATTTATAATTTCAGATTTATTTAATGGATTATAAATTACAGTCGGTTTTACAGAAAAATTTCTAATCATTCTATTTTTAAAATCATAACTATTTACCATTACCTTATCTGCTCTCTTAATTATTATTTTATAGAGATATTTTTTTAAATAATTTTTTGACCACCCATCAGGAGCGGAATTTGATCTTATAATTACTTTTGTTCTAAGTATTTTGCATAACAATATACAATATAAATTTGCCTGAAATGCAAAAACTGTAATTTCTTTATTTGCTATTATGATTTTGAGCAGTAGATAAAGAGAAATTAAAAATTTAAGTTTTCGTGTCGCATTATTCCAAAACTTATATTTTGGTGTGATTACATTTATCTTTTTATTAAATCTATTTTTAAATTTATATGAAGCCGTAATTAGTGACACAGAGGTTATTTTTTTTGATAGGTAATTTGTTACTAAAAAAAGATTTTTTTCTACACCCCCACCTTCAATGGAAGGCATAAAGATTATTAATTTTTTTTTTATCATTTTAATTTAATTAATTTAAATAACATATATATTTATTTTAAATGAAAACTGTATCAATAATATTACCTTACTTTAGAAAAAAAAAATTCATTAATAAAACTCTAAAATCAATACTTAATCAAACTTATAATATTTATGAGATATTAATTGTTTACGACGATGAAAATAAAAATGAGCTTAAAAACTTAACTAAAATAACCAATAATAACAAAAAAATTAAAATCTTAGTAAATAAAAAAAATATTGGAGCTGGTGAATCTCGTAACAGAGCAATTAAAGTTGCTAAAGGCGAGTACATAGCCTTTTTAGATGCAGATGATATTTGGAAAAAAGATAAATTAAAAAAACAAATGTTTTTTATGGTTAAAAATAATTATAAAATTACTCATACCTCCTATCAAATAATGAATGATCAAAATAAAATTATCGGTAAAAGAATTGCAAAAGATTTAACTTTTAAGGATCTATTTAAATCCTGTGATATTGGTCTATCAACTGTGATTATTCAAAAAAAAATCTTAAAACATTTTAGATTTGCAAAATTAAAAACTAAAGAAGATTATGTTTTATGGTTAAAATTAGCTCAAAAGGGACACATTTTTTTTGGTTTAGATGATTGCTTGGTTTCGTGGAAATTAAGTAACAACTCTCTTTCCTCTTCAGTTATTAGGAAACATATAGATGGTTATAAAGTCTATAGATATTATCTCAATAAAAGTATAATAGAGTCTTTCTTGAGCTTAATAGTTTTGTCAATCAATTATTTAAAAAAGAATGTTTGAGTATATAATTAATTTTTTTTTAATATGTTTTGGAATTTTTTTTATCAATTTCTTTGCAAAAAAAATAAAAAGCTTAAATAATTTTTCAGGTTTATCTCATCAAATCCTTACTAAAAAGGACGCCATACCATTGTCTGGAGGATTGGCCTTAATTTTTTTAATTATTACAAAATTTAATATCATTGAAGTTAATTTATTATTTTTTTTGATTCTTATTTTTTTGATAGGTTTCTTAGCAGATATTAGAATATTAAAATCTCCAATTATAAGGTTTGGTTTACAAATAATAATTTTATTTCTATTCATTATTTTTTTTGATTTAACTATATTAGATATAAGAGTTTCTTGGTTTGATAATTTATTAACAAATAAAAATTTTAATTATTTTTTTGTGTTATTTTGTTTTTTAGTTTTAATTAATGGTTCAAACTTTATCGATGGCAATAATGCCTTGGTAATAGGGTACTATTCTTTAGTTTTTTTTGTAATTTTAAGCTTAAATAACAATGAACTAAATATTCAATACCAAAATTTTTTATTTTTCCTTTTTATTTCGTTATTGACCTTATTAATATTTAATATTTTTAATCAATTATATTTGGGTGATGGGGGTGTATACTTATTATCAACTATAACAGGATATTTGTTGGTTAAACTATATGCTGACAATCAAGATATTTCACCATTTTTTATAGTTAATTTACTATGGTACCCTTCCTTTGAAATATTATTTTCCTTGATAAGAAAAATAAAAGCTAAATATTCACCTATGGATCCAGATACGCAACATTTACATCAGTTGATTTTTAGAAAATTTTTAGCTTATTTTAATAATAGAGCTGTTATTAGTAATAGTTTAACCGGCATAACAATTAATATATATCATCTAATTATTTTTTATATTTCATTGCTAAATTATTCTGAATCATTATTTCAAATTCGTATAATTATACTAAACATAGTAATTTATTTATTTGTATACTTTTTATTAAAAAATAATCTATTTATTAAAAAATAATCTAATCATTTCAAATAATATAAGTGTACCGTCCTTAAAAGCATTTACCTTTTTTTCACCAGCAATTCTTGCCTTTTCACTGGCTTTTATATCTATTAAATTGAATCCAGCTCTTTTTGCTTTAATTGGAAGCTCAACACAGAGTGCGAAGTCTTTCTTTTTAAGATTCAATGAATTTGCTTTTAAGGTGTCACCCATAACATAAGTGTATAAAATATCAGATATATTAAGTGAAAATAAAGCATTTCCTAAAAAAGAAAAAAATTTATTTCCTATCCATGTTACAATTGTATCATCTTCACTACTTGAACCAGGCAGGTATCTTGAGGCGAATACAAAGTCAATATCACCTTCATTAATTTGTTTATACATATTTATTAATTCTTCTGAAATAAATGATCCATCAGCATTAAATATGCAAAAAAATTTCGTTTGAACTTTCTTTATACCAGTAATTAGTGCGTCACCGTATCCTCTGCCAGTTTGAATTAGAATTTCACAATAATCAAAGTTTTTTATTGCATTAATCGTTTCAATATCGTCACCCTCAAGAATAACAATAATATTCAAATTATATTTTTTTAAATCTTTTAAAACTTTAGGTAAAGTGTCCTTCTCTTTTTTTGCAGGAATTATTAGGGTCAATTTATCCATAGATTTATTTAATTTGCTAATTAGTAAATAATAAATAAGTTAAAGAATATGTTACTAAATTTATATCTATATATATTTTTTTATGTTTTTATACTTCTTTCTACTCTTGGCTATGGTTTTTTATTTATAAACTTTGATAATTTTACAAAAAAAAATAATGATCTAGGCTATGTTGGTTTATTTGGCATTTTTTTTATGCTTGGATACTCTTATTTGTCTAATTTATTCTTAGCACATAGTAAATTGCATAATTTATTATTTTTAACTATTGGTATTATTAGTTTTTTTGTTTTTTATTTTAAAGAGAGAAAAAATTATAGAAAAAAATTTTTATTAGTATTTCTAATATTTTTTATATTATTTATAGCTTCCTTTATATTTAAGACGCATGATGATTTTCCTTATTATCATTTCCCGTATAGTTATTATTTGACTCAAACAGATTTAATGATTGGTGTTGGGCAATTTAATCATGGATTCAGAACGCCATCTTCTATTTTTTATATTAATTCGCTAGTCTATTTACCATTAATAGATTTTAATTTAATTCATATGCCATCATTAATGGTTATGGGATTTGTAAATATATCTTTATTAATAAAAATTAATGAAAATTTCTCAAATAGAAAAATTAATTTTGTAAGCTTCTACTGCTTATTGGCCCTTATATTTATAAATATTTTTTTTTATAGAATTAGCGAGCATGGAACAGATAGATCTGCACAAATATTAATATTCCTGTTAATTCTAGAAGTTATAATTTTTAATAATTCGGACTTAAATAAGAAACAAATAGTTAATAAGCTTTATATTTTAATGGCCTTAATTATATCTTTAAAGGCATTTTATATTTTATATTTGTTATTCATATTACCACTTATGTATCCCATGTTAAAAAAAAAAAATTATTTAGAATTTTTTAGTATATTTTTTAAAAATATTTATTTTTTATGTTTTGTAGTTGTAATTTTTTTTGTTTTACTGAATAATTTTTTTAATAGCGGATGTTTTATTTACCCAGTTAATATAACTTGTGTAAGTAGTGTTAGTTGGGCTATTCCGTTAAGTGAAGTTAGTCAAATGAATGATTGGTATGAACAGTGGTCTAAAGCTGGTGCTGGACCAAATTTTAGAGTCGAGGATCCAGAAAATTACATTCAAGGTTTTAACTGGGTAAGTAATTGGATTGATGAATATTTTTTTACAAAAGTTTCAGATCTTTTATTTGGAATAATCATTGTTTCATTAACTTTATTTATAATTTTTTATTCAAAAAAAAAACATACTAAAATTAAAAACAATTTAACATTTACTTATTTAATCTTAATAATACTATTTTTCGAGTGGTTTTTTAATCACCCAGCTTTAAGATATGGCGGATATACTTTAATAAGTCTGTTAATTTTTATACCCATTTCAACTAAATTAGAAAAAATGGAAAATTCATTTTTAAAAGTAAAATATAAATTTATATTTTTGATTTTTTTGACTTTTATAATTCTTACTACAAGGAATATAAACAGGATATCTGATGAAGTTAAACAGTATAATTATAGACCTTTAATAAATGTTTTTTATCGTATAAATAAAAACCATTATAGAATTACAGATAATTTATCCAAATTAACGCATAACTATGAAAATTGTATTTTAAAAAAAGGCAATTGTAATAAAGAATTAAATAAAAAAGTAAAAAAAATTAACGGAAAATATATATTCTATAGATAATGAAAAAATATATTATATTAAATATATTAAACTTTTTTGATTATTTTTATCAACTAAAAATTTCAAAATTTTTGAAAAAAAATAATTTTTTAAAATTTGGTATCTTTTTTGATGTTGGAGCACATAAAGGTGAATCAATAAATTTTTTTTTGAAAAATTTTATTATCAACAAAATTTATTCATTTGAGGCTAGCCCTATAAATTTTAAAAAATTATTACTAGCTAAGAATAAATATCAAATAAAATTCTTGAATACTCATATTGTAATCGAAAATTATGCATTAGGAAATAAAAATGAAGATGTTTATTTGAATCAATCTATAGAAAGTTCTTCATCAACTCTTAACGAAATAAATTCTAATTCTAAATATTTTAAGAAAAAACAGAAACTATTAAAAGGGAGTAGTAAAGAATTTTTTAAAAACGTTAAAGTTAAAATGATAACTCTTTCAGATTATTTAGAAAAAAATGAGATTTCTAATATAGATTTTTTAAAAATAGATACAGAAGGTTATGAGTTTGAAGTATTACAAGGCATCAAAAAAAAAATATCTGGTGTTAAACTTGTAATGTTTGAGCATCATTATGATGATATGATAAAAAAGAGCTATAAATACTCTGATATTAGTAAATTATTAAAAGATAATAATTTTAAAAAAATTTATAAGTCTAAAATGCCATTTAGGAAAACATTTGAATATATATATTTAAATAAAGAATATACTGATAAGTAATATAATTAATTCAATATTGATAAAATCATATATTTAAGTAAAAATTTAGTTTAAGAACTTGAAAAATTATTAAATGAAAAAAAAAGCACTTATCTTTGGAATAACTGGTCAAGATGGATCTTATTTAGCTGAGTTCCTTTTAAAAAAAGGCTACATTGTTCATGGAGTTAAAAGAAGGTCGTCATCTATAAACACAAATAGAATAGATCATATTTACCAAGATCCACATGAACGTAACAGAAAATTTATATTACACTATGGTGATATTACAGATTCAACCTCAGTATCTAAAATAATAAATTTAATTAAACCAGATGAAATTTATAACCTAGCTGCCCAATCACATGTTTCAGTCTCATTTGAAGTTCCAGAGTATACTGCAAATGCAGATGGTTTAGGTACTTTAAGAATTTTAGAAGCAATTAAATTTCATAACTTAGTTAAAAAAACGAAGTTTTATCAAGCAGGAACTTCAGAAATGTATGGAAAAGTTCAAGAAGTTCCCCAAAATGAAAAAACAAACTTTTATCCGCTGAGTCCTTATGGCGTGGCAAAACTATATGCTCACTGGATAACAAAAAATTATCGTGAAGCTTATAAAATATTTGCATCTAATGGTATTTTATTTAATCATGAAAGCCCAAGAAGAGGCGAAACATTTGTAACCAAAAAAATTGTCAGAGCGATGTGCAAAATAAAATTTGGATTACAAAATAAATTATATTTGGGAAATTTATATTCAAAAAGAGACTGGGGACATGCTAATGATTATATTTTTGCAATGTGGAAAATTTTACAACAAAAAAAACCTGGAGATTTTGTTATTGCAACAGGAAAACAATATAGTATTAAGCAGTTTGTAATGTTTGTTGCAAAAGAACTTAAAATGAAAATAGGATGGAAGGGTAGAGGTATAAACGAAAAAGCCTATTTACTGGATGAAAAAAAAATAATAATCGAATGTGATAAAGAGTATATTCGCCCACTTGATGTCAATACACTCCTAGGTGATGCTTCAAAAGCTCGAAAAGAATTAAAATGGAAGCCCAAAATTAATATAAAGCAATTAGTTAAAGAAATGGTTATAGAAGAATTAAAAGACCTAGATAGCAATTGATTTAAATGCTTAATAAATCATCAAAAATATATATACCAGGACATAACGGTTTAGTTGGAAAGGCAATTTACGATCTATTATTAAATCAGGGATATAAAAATATTTTGTTTAAAAGAAAAAAAGAATTAAATTTAACAAATGAGGAAAAAGTAGATAAATTTTTTAAAAAAGAAAAACCAGAATTTCTAATAATTTGTGCAGCACGTGTAGGTGGAATTCTAGAAAATAAAACATATCCTTTGGAATTTTTATTGGATAATTTTTCAATACAAAAAAACTTATTATTGGCAGCTAAAAAATACAAAATTAAAAGAACAATATTTTTAGGATCTTCTTGTATATACCCAAAAATTTCTAAAACCCCTATAAAAGAAGATTATTTAATGACAGGTAAATTAGAGAAGACAAATGAGTCGTACGCCCTTTCTAAGATTGTGGGTATTAAGTTATGTGAAATACTACATGATAAGTATAACAAAGATATCATTTGTATGATGCCAACAAATTTATATGGTGAAAATGATAATTTTGATATTGCCTCGAGCCACGTGATACCCGGTCTAATAAGTAAATTTATATTAGCTAAAAAAAAAAGATTAAATGTAAAGATTTGGGGAAGTGGAAAACCAATAAGAGAATTTCTTCATGTAGATGACTTAGCGAGGGCAATTTTGGTTTTATTAAAAATTAATAAAGCAAAACTAAAAAAGATTGTGAATAATGAATTACCAATTTTAAATATTGGCAGTGGAGAGTCTATATCAATTAAAAACTTGGCATTGTTAATCAAAAAAATATCGCAATTTAAAGGAAAAATAGTCTTTGATAAAAATTATCCAGACGGAACTATAAATAAAAACTTAGATAGTAAAAAAATAAAAAAATTAAAATGGAATGCAAAAATTACATTATTAGATGGTTTAAAAAAAATAATAAACTCAAGGTATTAATATTTTCATAACATGAAAAAGCAAAAAATTAATTTAAAATTCATTGAACCCAAACATATTAAATATAGCTATCCTTTATTAGAGAAGGGTCTTAGTAAGGCAGATTTACAAAAGGGTATTAATGTTTTGAAAACTGGCTTTATAACCATGAACAAACATACCGAAATCTTTGAAAAAGAATTTGCAAAGAAAGTAAAAGCAAAATACGCGCTTATGGTAAATTCTGGATCATCAGCAAACCTTTTAGCGGCATTTGCGTCATGCAATCCTCTTAGAAAAAATAAATTTAAAATAGGAGATCATGCATTAATCCCAGCACTTTGTTGGTCAACATCTCTTTGGCCTTTAGTTCAATCTGGCTTAATAACAAAATTTGTAGATGTTGATCCAAAAACACTCAATGTTGATGCTGATCATTTAATTTCAAAAATTACTAAAAAAACCAAAGTAATAATGTTAATTAATGTACTTGGTATTTCAACAGACGTTAAAAAAATTGTTAATTACGCAAAAAAAAAGAAAATAATTGTAATAGAGGATAGCTGTGAGGCACTTGGAGCAAAACTTGACCAAAAATATTTAGGAACTATTGGTGACTTTGGAACATATTCTTTTTTTTACTCACATCAGATTACTTCTGGCGAAGGTGGCATGATAGTATGTAATAATAAAGAAGATTTTGAAATTTTATTAGCATTAAGATCACATGGTTGGTCTAGAGGTAAAAATGTTTATCAAAAAAATGCCAAAAAATATCCACATTTAGATCCAAGATATATCTTCATCAACTCTGGGTTTAACCTGAGGCCAACAGATATTCAGGCTGCAATAGGAAGAAATCAATTTAAAAGATTAGATTTTTTTAAAAAAACCAGAACTTCAAATAAAAGAAAAATTATAAATAGTTTAATACAAGATAAAAGATGGAAAGGTCAATTTCAATTTATTGAATATTCAAAAAGAATTAATCCAAGCTACATGGTTCTACCAATTTTACTTAATGAAAAATTTTTTAGTAAAAAAAAGGAATTTATTAAATTAATTGAAAAAAGAGGTTTAGAAACTAGGCCAATAATCAGTGGATCGTTTGTAAACCAACCATCTGCAAAACTATATAATTTAAATGTTAGTAAAGAAAATTTTATTGGAGCGCAAAAAGTTCAAGATCTAGGGTTTGTAATAGGTTTAAGTACAGTGAAAATTGACGAAAAAAAATTAAAATTTGTTACTAATATTTTATTTTCAATAGATAGTATTTAGAAACCATTTTTTCTATTTTTTTTAGCATTATATTATTATTTTAAATAATTAAGAATTAAAAAGCTTGTATAAAAAAGGTATAGAGATCGTAAAAAATAAAAATTAATAATTTTTTTAATATTAAGATTAAAATCAAATAATAAAAAAAATAATATTATTAAAAGTGGATCAAAATATTTATGGTAAATAGTTAGTTGTGGATTGCTTACTATTAAGCAAAAAAGTATCAATTTATTATCAATATTTATACTCCATAAAGATATGAATAATAAAATTGAAATAACACTTATTAAAAAAAATAAAAAATTATTTTTAAATATTAGATTTGATAATTGAAAAAATATTCCCCCTCCAGTAAAATTAGGCTCATATGAATAAAAAAACATAAGAAAAACAGCTAATATTGAGCTGAATAAAATCTTTTTATAATTAATATTATTTTTATAATAATTAGAAAAAAACTCCTTATTAAAAATAAATGGAATAAAATAAAATAAAATTATGCTTGATATAACCAAAACTTTATTTGACAAATTTAGTCTTGTTATTAAATCTATTTCACCTATTGCTGGTTTAGACAGAAAAAAAACCTTTAGCTCAAAAAGATAATAATATGCCGGCATTGCGCAAATAAAATTTATTAACAATATTATCCAACTTTTGATAGAAAATTTATAATGATTAAAAAAACTATAAAAAAAAACTATAAAAAAAATAGCAAAATTTGGACTTAAGTATGAAGCGAAGCATAAAAATAATGTGTTGCACGAAGCATCTATAAAATTTTTATGATTATTAAATTTAATAAAAAAATATATCGATACTAAAAAAAATAATAATCCATAGATTCTGCTATCGGGCCATATGCTCAAAGCTCTCATTGGTGGTGATAGAAATAATATCAAACTTAAAACTAACAATAAACTACTTCCCACATCTGGAAATTTTATTTTTAAACACTTGAAAAAAATCAAAGAACAAAGAGGCAGTACATTTATATGTAGTAACCTAATAGTATCAATATCTAACCCCAGCTTTCTAAAGGTTGCAAAATACATTAATATAAGTGGTGAATGGCGGTCGCTAGTTTTATCATATTGAAGAAATGTTTGAAAAAAATTATTATTGAAATTTTCAATAATTGCTTCTCTCATCACAAAATCAGAATATGGGCCTATTCTTTGTAAAAATGTTCCAAAAAAATGATTTTCTAAATTTTCGATAGCATCTCTGCTCTCAATAAAAAATGTAAAATAGAGTGATAAGTAAAGAACTATGAATAGGAAAAATTCTTTTTTGTATTCTAAAATTTTGTTCATTTTCTTTTAGTTTATTTAATGAAATAAAAATTAATATTATATGGATTATTTAAGAAAAAAAACAAATAAGTTTTTAGGGTACGATAAAATGTACATTATTTCGTTTGTAAGGTGTGACTTTAAACGAAGCTTATAATGACAAACTTATTACTTATTATTAAAAAATTTAGAAAAAAAACTAATAATTAAATAATTTAAAATTTTTAAACCATCATTAAAAGCTTTAACTTTTTTTTTGTCAGCGAATCTTTTTCTTTCAACACATGGATGTGTTGTGTATTTAAGGCCCATTTTTTTGCTTTTAAGTGCAATTTCAACACAAAGACAATAGTCATCAGAGGTAAGCTTCAGTTTATCTAGTGCACTTTTTTCAGATACTATGTATGTAAATAGTATGTCTGATATCTTTAGTGAAAAAAAAATGTTTCCAATTGAAGAAAAAAAATAATTTCCAATTTTTGTTATAATATCATCATCATAACTTCCTGCATTTTTCTCATATCTGCTGCCAAAAACAATTTGATTTTTTTCATTGATAATTTTATCAAACATAGGCTCTAAATTAACAGGATCTGTTGATCCATCGGCATAAAAAATTGCAATATACTTTGTTGTTGCATGATTAATACCTTCTCTGATGGCATTTCCATAGCCTCTTCCAGTCTGGAATAAAATTTCACAATCAGCATTCTTTATCGCATCTATGGTTGTGCCATCATCTTTTGCTAAGACTATTAATTTTTTTACATTAAGATCTTTGACCTCATTTAGTACTTGTGGCAAAGAATACTTTTCTTCCTTGGCTGGAATTATTAATGTAAGATTATTCAAGTGTATTTATATAGACTAAATTTTAAAAAAAGTTAAATTAATATTTGTTAATAAATTAATAATTAATACAATATATGTATATATATTTAGAATAAAGAAAATTCATAATCATAATGAAAAATGTAATAATTGTAACTGGTGGTGCGGGATTTGTTGGATCAAATATGATCAGTTTACTTTTAAAAAAAACAAGATTTAAGATTATTAGTTTAGACAATTACTCTTCAGGTTCAAAAAAAAATCATATCAAAGATAAGAGAGTTACATACTTAAATTGTGATACAAAAAATATTACAAGAAGACTAAATAAAATTAAAAAACAAATTCGTACCATCTTTCACTTTGGAGAATTTGCAAGAATCTATCAAAGCTTTTTGAAAATGAGTGAGTGCATTAACTCTAATACTATTGGTTCGCATGAGGTATTTAATTTTTGTTTTTTAAATAAAATTAAACTTATATATTCTGCAACATCTGCCACTATTGGAAATAAAGGCAATGATAAAAATTTATCTCCTTATGCCTTTACCAAGGCAAAAAACTTAGAAATGTTAGAAAATTTGAAACAATGGTATCAGTTTAAATTTGAAATAATTTATTTTTATAACGTCTATGGTCCTCAACAAATAAGCACAGGAAGCATGGCAACTGTAATTGGTATTTTTGAAAACCAATATAGGAATAAACAATCTTTGACTGTTGTTAAACCGGGAACACAATCAAGACGATTTACGCACATTTCAGATACCATTAATGCATGTTATTATGCTTGGAAAACTAATAAATGTAGGCATTACAGTATTTCAAATAAGAAAAGCTATACCATTCTACAAGTAGCAAGAATGTTTAATTCAAAAATTAAATCACTTCCTGCTCGAAGGGGTGAAAGATATGCTTCTGCGTTAACTAGCATGAATTTATCGAATAGAGTGTATAAGATGTTTGGTAAGGTTAACTTAACAAATTATATAAAAAACATTATTAAAAGCTGTTAAAAAAGTGATAATTCTTTGTTTACAATAATTTTTTATTAGGTATAACACTCTCGCCGGTGATTATTGCGAAGGGGTAATACCCGATCCCATTCCGAACTCGGAAGTCAAGCCCTTCAGCGCCGATGGTACTTTGTCTTAAGGCACGGGAGAGTAGGACATTGCCGGCTAAAAAAATATTATGAAAATAAAAAGCTCATTAAAATCACTTAAAAAAAGAGACCTTAACTCCAAGCTAGTTAGAAGAAGAGGTAGAGTTTATATCATTAATAAAACAAATCCAAAATTCAAAGCAAGACAGAAATAGTTTTTATGGATAATCAAAACCATAAAGATACCTGGAGCAACTTTACAAGATTTGTATTGTGGGGAACTGTCGCTGTTATAAGTGTTTTAGTTTTAATGGCAATATTCTTACTATAGAGTTAACTCTATGAGAATCGTTTCAGTTTTAGAAAATCAAAAAATTGAGAAAAGAATTGCTATCACACCAGAAATCGCCAAAAAATATATAACTCTTGGTTTTGATATATCTTTATCTAAAAATTATGGCGAACATTTAGGTTTTAAAGATAATGATTATAAAAAATTAGGTGTTGAAATTTCTGATATGGAAAATCAAGTTCTTAGTAGTGCAGATATTATTGTTCAGTTAGGTTTACTATCTGATGAGAATCTTTTACTTTTAAAAGAAAAGCAAACTCTTGTTGGAGTATTTAACCCTTATATCAATAAAGAAAAGATTGAAAATTTATCTAAAAAAAATATTAATGTTTTTTCTTTAGAGCTGCTTCCTCGAATAACTAGGGCTCAATCAATGGATATACTTTCTTCTCAAGCCAACCTTGCTGGATACAAAGCTGTAATAGAATCGTTTGCTAACTTTGAGAAAGCAGTACCAATGATGATGACTGCAGCAGGAACAATTCCTGCAGCAAAAGTATTAGTGGTAGGAGCTGGCGTTGCTGGCCTGCAAGCAATCGCAACAGCAAAAAGAATGGGTGCTATAGTATTTGCAACAGATGTAAGAATGACGTCAAAGGAACAAGTTGAAAGCTTAGGGGGTAAATTCTTAACTGTTGAAGGTGCTGAAAATCTTGAAACAGAAGGTGGGTATGCCAAAGAAGCATCAGATGAATTTAAAAAAAAACAGGAAGAACTGTTAGCAGAAACTCTAAAAAAAATTGACATTGTAATATGTACTGCTTTAATTCCAGGTAAAAAAGCACCATTAATTATTAAAGATACCATGATAAGCAATATGCAATCAGGATCTATTATTTATGATTTAGCTGCTGTTCAAGGTGGAAATACAGCATTTACAGAAGTAGATAAGATTGTGGTTAAAGAAGGGGTAAAAATTATGGGTGAAAAAAACATTCTTAACAAGCTGCCCGTTTCAGCATCAAACTTATATTCAAAAAATGTGCTTAATTTTGTGTCAAATCTATATGATAAAAAAAATAAAAAAATTAATATTAATTTAGAAGATGAAATAATTGAAAAAACATTAATTAAATAAAATTATGGAAATAGATCCCTTTATATTCAGACTAAGTATATTCATTTTATCAATTTTTATTGGATATTATGTTGTTTGGAGTGTTACTCCATCTTTACACACACCATTGATGTCGGTTACAAATGCCATCTCATCAGTGATAATTGTTGGAGCTATTATTGCTGGATTAGCAGGAAACTCAGATAATATTTTTACGATTTCAAATATTCTTGGTTTCTTGGCAATATCTTTGGCTGCTGTAAATATATTTGGTGGGTTTCTAGTGACTCAAAGAATGCTTCAAATGTATAAAAAGAAAAAGAAAGATCAATAATTATGTCAGCAGATTTATCAGCAATATTTTATTTAATTTCAGGAGTATTATTTATACTAGCATTAAGAGGTCTTTCATCACCTGAAACTTCAAGGCAAGGTAATTTTTTTGGAATTTTGGGTATGACAATTGCCATTACAGTTACATTCTTATCAGTGGAAAGTTTTTCTAGTGGATTGATTTACGTAATAATCTTTTTATTAATAGGTGGGCTGATTGGGGCATACATAGCTTATAAAATACCAATGACTGCTATGCCAGAATTAGTAGCAGGATTTCATAGTCTGGTAGGTTTGTCAGCTGTATTTGTTGCAATCTCAGCCTTTCTAAATCCAGAAGCATTTAATCTGGGATCAGCAGGAGATATTAAACTTGCAAGCTTAATAGAAATGTCCATTGGAGCTGCAGTTGGTGCAATAACATTTTCAGGATCAATAATTGCTTTTTTAAAACTTCAAGGAATAATGTCTGGGTCTCCAATTACTTTTAAAGGTCAGCATTTTTTTAATGCTTTATTATTAACGTCAATTATAGTTTTAACTTACTTATTGTGTTCAACGCAGTCGTCTAATTTCTTTTGGATATTGTTAACTGTTTCATTTTTAATAGGATTTTTATTAATTATTCCCATTGGTGGAGCTGACATGCCAGTGGTAATTTCCATGTTAAACTCTTACTCAGGCTGGGCTGCTGCAGGAATTGGCTTCACTTTAGAAAATAGTGCATTAATTATAACGGGTGCTCTTGTAGGCTCTTCAGGCGCAATCTTGTCATATATAATGTGTAAAGGAATGAACCGTTCTTTCTTTAATGTAATTTTAGGTGGATTTGGAGCAACAGAACAATCTGCATCAACTAGAAATAAAGAACAAAGACCTGTTAAAAGTGGCAATGCAGAAGATGCAGCTTTTTTAATGAAGAATGCATCGTCAGTGATAATAGTTCCAGGGTATGGCATGGCAGTAGCTCAAGCACAGCACGCTTTAAGAGAGATGGTAGATACACTTAAAAAAAATGATATCAAGGTTTCCTACGCAATACACCCGGTAGCCGGAAGGATGCCTGGACACATGAATGTACTATTAGCTGAAGCAAACGTACCTTATGATGAGGTTTTTGAATTAGAAGAGATAAATAATGACTTTGCAAATGCAGATGTTGCGTTTGTAATAGGTGCAAATGACGTGACTAATCCTGCTGCAAAAACTGACCCACAAAGCCCAATTTATGGTATGCCAGTGCTAGATGTTGAAAAGTGCAAATCAGTTCTATTTGTAAAAAGAAGTTTGTCACCAGGTTATGCAGGTATTGACAATGACTTATTTTATAAAGAGAATACATTAATGTTATTTGCAGATGCAAAAAAAATGACTGAAGACATAACTAAGAATTTATAATAATTAAATGAGAACAAAAATTTTTTGTGACATTGCAGAATTAGACCTGATTAAGAAATTTAATAAAAAAAAAATAGTAAAAGGCTTTACTACAAATCCAAGCTTAATGAGAAAAGCTGGTGCAAAAGATTATAAATCTTACTCTAAAAAAATACTAAAAATTTGTAATAATAAACCGGTTTCACTTGAAGTTTTTGCGGATGATTATATTGGTATGAAAAAACAAGCATTACAAATGAATACTTGGGCAAAAAATGTATATGTAAAGATACCGGTCGTTAATTCTAGAGGTATATTTACAGGAAAAATTATTAGAGAACTTAATAATCAAAATATTAAACTAAATATTACAGCAATATACAGTGCAAAGCAGACAGAGAGAATTCTAAAAATAATTAATAAAAAGACAAAAGTCATAATTTCTATATTTGCAGGAAGAGCAGGGGATACAGGCAAGGATCCAATTCCAGAGTTTAAAAAAAGTATAATTATGGCTAAAAAATTTAAGAATGTTGAAATACTTTGGGCGAGTGTTAGGGAGCCATATAACTATTTACAAGCAAAACAATTGGGATGTCACATAATTACTATTCCCCCTTCAACTATTGAAAAAATTGAAAATTTTGGAAAGACATTTGATCAATTGACAAAAGAAACTGTTAAAGCCTTTTTAGACGATAGTAAAAAATCTAGATTCAAAATCTAGAATAATTATTATTTATTCTTTTATATAGGATACCATTATTGCATAATTTATCCAAAACAGACCTGATGAAAAAGTAGAAAAAAAACTTCCTGAAGGTAAAATTGGAGTTAAATAAAAAATAACATAAATAATCCCAGATAATTGAAATATATTTTTGTATTTTAGATAATTTTTTATACTCAAATATAAAGAAGATAAAATAAAAATTAAAAAGAATGTATAGCCAAAAATTCCAGTTTCTGATAAAATTTCAAAATGCATTTGATGTGGGTGAGTAGTAGACCTAAATTCTGTTAATACAAATTCATCATTTCGATATTTTTCCTTACCACTCTCTATTCTAAAATTTTTTACACCAATACCAAAAATAGGATATTCTTTAAAAATTTTATAGGCAGTATTATAATGTGCCCCATATAAAGATCCTTTGAAGAAATTATTAATTTTTCCATAATGTACGAGTTGATGATAATATCTATTTTTAGCCTCATAGTTAAAGCTTACAAAAAGAAATAAAATTGAAAATAATAGAATAAAAGAGCTTAAAAAATATTTTAATTTTAATTTAACTACAAAAAAAGATAAAAAAGATAAGGATAAAAAAACTTTTATAAAATTTGATCTCTCTCCAATTAATAGAGATATTACTATTAGAAATAGTATTAATGTTAAAATATTTTTTTTGTATTCTTTGAATAAAGAAAAGACATAACAGACAAATATTAAACAAAAACTGTGAAAAAAACCCCCCAGAACTAATTCATCTCCAAAAAATCCCGCTATTCGTCCAGCCAACGGTGTTGAAAAGCCAAGTGTATTAAACCCAAAAATAATTTCAAAAATTGCATCTAACAGCACTAGAAGAAATACAAAGGACCAAAAACCAAAAATAATTTTTTCAAATTCTATCTCATATTTTTTGATGAATAGTTTCATTTGTAGAATAAATGAAATCATTAATAGAATCTTTAAGACTCTATTAATTGAATTAGATAAATTGATACTAAATAAAAGGTTTATAATTAAGGATATAAAAAAAGTAAATAAAATCCAAAAAATAGGATCTTTTGTGAAAAAATATTTTTTATCTTTAATAATACTTATTATAAAAATTATGAAGATTAGTAAAAATGCCAGATTAATTAAAAAATTACCTAAAATAAAAGTAATTGGAAATAAAGAAAATAATATAAATAATAGTTTATCTTTTAAGTTAATACTAAAATAAAAAGTTTTGATACTATTAATCATTTTTGGTTGCGGGGGACGGATTTGAACCGCCGACCTTCAGGTTATGAGCCTGACGAGCTACCAGACTGCTCCACCCCGCGGTATATTTAAATTCTATTTTTAAGCTTGTTTAGCTTCTTAACTCTTTTAATATTTTCTTGTAGAATTCTTTTTTTCTTTTCAGATGGTTTTTCATAAACACTCTTAAGTTTAACTACTTTAAAGAAGCCATCACGTTGTAGCTTTCTTTTAAGAACTCTAAGTGCTTGTTCAATATTATTATCTTTAACTTCTATTTTCATAAATACCTCTAAAAAAGTGAGTAATTATCACTATAAAATTTTGATGTCTATTAAATTTATTCATTATTTGAAACTTCTCTTGATTGTTTTGCTTTCTCTTTTTCTTTTTTCTCTCTTTTTATTCTTCTTTCTGCTTTTTCAATAGCTTCTATTAAGTCTTTTTGAGAAAAAAGTCCTAATGCAACAGGATCTTTAGGATTTAAGTTGTTATAATTCCAATAACTTTTATTCTTAATCGATGTTACCGAATTTTTAGTTACTCCAACTAATTTTGCTATTTGTGAATCTTTTAATAATGAATGATGTTTAATTAACCATAGAGCCGAGTCTGGCTTATCCTGTCTTTTGGATAAAGGGATATATTTTTTAATCTTTTTATCTTCAGTTGATATTTCAATATCAGTATTTTTTATTTGTAGATCTTTATTTTCATCTTTTGAGGCAAACTCAATTTCTTCTCTAGTAAGTTGGCCGGATATAATTGGGTTGTAGGCCATTATTCCTTTTGCTACTTCACCATCAGCGATACCTTGCACTTCTACTTCATGTAAATTACAAAATTTTGAAATTTGTTTAAATGTTAATGTTGTATTTTCTACTAGCCAAATGGCAGTTGCCATAGGCATTAATGGTACGTTTGACATTTAATCCTTTTTTTCTGATCTGAAGTTTTGAAATTTTTTATTGAATTTGCTAACACGACCCTTATCCATTAACTTTTGTTTTCCACCTGTCCAAGCAGCATGTGATTTTGGATCGATCTCTAACTTTAAAACTTCTCCTTCTTTCCCCCAAGTTGATCTTGTTTCAAATTGAGTTCCATCAGTCATTTCTACTTTAATTGTATGGTAGTTTGGATGTATGTCTTTTTTCATATCGAGACTTATAGCAAAAGAATTTTATAAAACAATTAAAAGTTCTTTAATTTTTCAAGCATTTTAGCATTAATTGCCATGCTAGAGGCTCTTATTTGAATATTTTTATTTTGAGAAAGGTCTATTTCATTAATCAGGCCACCAGCCTCTTTTAAAATTATTATACCTGCTGCTATATCCCATAAATTAAGATCATTTTGAAAATAACCATCATATCTGCCAGCAGCAACATACGCTATATCAAGTGCTGCGCTTCCAGTTTTTCTCAAAGGTAAATCAATCTCATTTTTTGAAAAGCCACCCGTAGCAAATAAACAACTATTAACTTCCCTCTTCTTTGAAACTCTAATTCTTTGGTTATTAAAAAAAGCGCCATTTTCTTTTTCAGCATAAAACATTTCATCTTTTATTGGGTCATAGATTAATCCAGAAACTATTTCATCACCTGATTTTAGTGCAATAGATATTGCAAAATGAGGAACGCCATGTAAAAAATTTGTGGTACCATCTATGGGATCTATAATCCAGGTATTATTTTTATCTTTATTTATTTCAGAACCGTCTTCCTCACTAATAATGGAGTAGTAAGGTCTTGCTTTTTTTAATTCTTCAATAATTATTTTTTCTGCTTTTAAATCAGCATTTGAAACAAAATCTGCTGGACCTTTGATTGAAACTTGTAATTTTTCTATTTCGCCAAAATCTCTAATTAAAGCTCTAGATGCTTTTTCAGCAGCTTTGATCATTATATTAAGATTGGCTGATATTGATTGCATAAGGTCTATATTTTTTTTACATATTCCATAGTTCTAGTATCAACTATAATTTTATCACCACTATCAATAAAGGGAGGCACTTGAATATTTATTCCATTATCTAAAGTTGCAGGTTTATAGGAAGAGGAAACTGTTTGACCTTTAAGTGCTACGTCGGTTGTTTCAATTATACATGTAACTTGATTGGGTAGCTCTACCATTAATGGTTCTTCATTATAAAAGCTTATGCTTACCTCTAGATTTTCTGTCAGCATTTTACCTTTGTCACCAACAATCTCTTTTTTGATATTAATTTGTTCATAAGATTTTGGATTCATAAAATGATAATCCATCTCGTCATCATAAAGATAATTAAATTTTGTTTCATCTAGCGATGCTTTTTCTACAGATTCGCTTGATCTGAATCTTTCATTTAATTTTGTATTTTTATTAACACTTTTCATTTCAACCTGCGCAAAAGCACCACCTTTACCAGGTTTAACGTGTTGTGTTTTTAAGACTTGCCATAGATCATTTTTGTATTCAATTAACATGCCAACTCTAATTTCACTTGCGTATAATTTCATTTTAATTTTTTAATAGCTTCTAATGGTTTGTATTTTTTATTATTCCAAATGTAGCCTGAAATAGCTAAAAAGTTAGCTTTATTCAATAAAAGTTTTTT